>Ga0182004_10002659_pt1 | contig 14002 bp, 10 predicted proteins | sample Sormic07211540_1_FD_120479 | JGI IMG/M metagenome (GOLD analysis project Ga0182004, IMG submission 120479) | Endophyte microbial communities from Sorghum bicolor roots, Mead, Nebraska, USA - 072115-40_1 MetaG | ecosystem: Host-associated > Plants > Roots > Unclassified | place: USA: Nebraska...
ATCATTAAATAAAAATAAAAAAAATAACTAATTACACAGTTTACTTATAATTTGCGAAATGTATTTTTTAAACCTACTCAGTTCTATAATTAGATAATATTTATCAAATACGAATAATTTTTTTTTAAAAAAAAAACTAAACAAGGCCAAAGGCAAGGAATCAAACGGGACAAGGAGCATGTGCACCGGGAACCATCACCCGCTCCGCGCGCTGGTGCTGCTGCATCGTCGTCTCATGCATCCGCCCGCCGACGGGACGGGCGACCGGCGGCGTACGGATACGGACGCCACGTACTAGCCAGCAGCGCGTGGGACAGCGACATTCACACGCGCGCCAGGGGGGGGCCGTACGCCGCGACTTGCGCCGACGCGAGTGAAGCAGCGCGCGGGGGTGCATGCTTGCACGGGCGAATTATCGACCACACCATCGCCACATGGGCCCTCGCCCGATGAGGCAATGCCTGGGCCTTGTTTAGTTTTAAATTTTTTTTTGTAAAATAGGAATATTTCGTTTGTATTTAACAAATATTATCAAATCATAAACTAACTAGGTTTAAAAGATTTGTCTCGTCAATTTCGATCAAATTTTACAATTAGTTTTTATTTTTATTTATATTTAATACTTCATGCATGCGTCTAAAGATTTGATTTTGTAAAATTTTCTAAGAACTAAACAAGACCCTGAGATGCTATGCATGGTGGGGTCCGATGATTTAAACATGCCTTGTTTAGTTCCCAGAAAATTTTACAAAATTTTTCAGATTTCCCGTCACATCGAATCTTTAGATGCATGCATGGAGTATTAAATATAGACGAAAATAAAAACTAATTACACAGTTTGGTCGAAATTGACGAGATGAATCTTTTGACCATGATCGAACAATATTTGTCAAATACAAACGAAAGTGCTACAGTGTCGATTTTGCAAAATTTTTTAGAACTAAACAAGGCCATGAACTTTGAACTACAGTACTACTGTATCTAGTAATAAATGGGGATAGGCTCCGTGAATATGCATCCAGCGCATACAACTGTTGCTTATAAATTTTAAATTTCATAGAAGAAAACTAAACTCTCACGTACTATGCACGATGTGTGCATATGCACATGTGTTACAAATTTATAGCGGCCACCTAATTTAAGGTGGTCCCCACAGGAAATTTTTTCCCCCGGGATTATTATATTCCACAGGGGTATATCCTCATCTCATGTGGTTCAGAGAGTTGACAGCGTCACCGGGCTGAGCAGCGGCCTGCCGGCGAAGAAGGCCTCGAGGTTTCCGGCGACGAGATCCGCCACCCCACGCAAGGACTCCGCCGTGAGCACGGCCCTGTGTCCCGACAGCACGACGTTGTCCATGGCGAGCAGCTCCGGCGGCACCTCCGGCTCGTCCTCGTACACGTCCAGCCCTGCGCCGCCGATGACGCCCTCCCGCAGGCACCGCACCAGCTCCGGCTCGTCCACCAGGCCGCCGCGGCCGACGTTGACGAGCACGCCGCCCGCGCCCAGCGCCTCCATCACGCCCCGGTCCACCACGCGCCGCGTCTCCTCCGTCAGCGCGCACGACAGCACCAGCACGTCGCTGGCCGCCGCGAGGGCGCGCGCCGTCGGGTGGAACTCGTAGGGGCACCACGGCTTCGGCGCGCGGGAGCTGTAGGCGATGCGGCAGCCGAAGGCGGCGAGGCGCCGCGCCACCAGCGCGCCGATGCTGCCCAGCCCCAAGATCCCCACGCGCTTGCCGCTCACCTGGAAATGAAATTAAGGCCTTGTATAGTTTCCAAAAATTTTCAATCAAGATTCCTCATCACATCGAATCTTGCGTCACATGCATGAAGCATTAAATATAGATGAAAACAAAAACTAATTACGCAGTTTACCTGTAAATCGCGAGACGAATCTTTTGATACTAGTTAGTCTATAATTGAATAATATTTGCCACAAACAAACAAAAGTGCTACAGTAGCAAAATCTAAATTTTTTCTCAAACTAAACAAGGCCTAAGTATGAGTCATATCAAATTTTGTTCTGTTATTTTCTCTCTCTCTCTCTCCGATTCAGCCAAACAAAAACAGCACCACTATGGATTTGTTTTTGTAAAGGTAAATGTTTATGCATGGATTTGCTTCTGTCGTTTTAGAGCCTGAGATTCTATCAGTTTGCAAAGCTCTAAACTCTAATGAAGATAATCAATCGATCCAACCTTATGGTACAACGAAAATAGGCTAAATTGCTCAACAATGAGCTTAATTAGAGGGGATGAGTTTGCCAACATGCTTGTAAACATTTGGACCTTTGTATACTGTTCACTCTTGGACCTTTTAGATGCGCTATTGGGCCTTTTAGATGCTTTTTAAGACTTAGCTGGGCCGTGAATTGTGGATACATAATAATTGCAAAAAAAAAAAAACTGTGAGGAATGCCATGGACAACTCAACTAAGGCTTTTAGTTCGCCAAAAGTTTTGCAAAATTTTTTAGATTCCTCGTCACATCAAATCTTTAGACATATACATGAAATATTAAATATAAATAAAAATAAAAACTAATTGCATAGTTTGATCAGAATTGACGAGACGAATCTTTTGAGCCTAGTCTATAATACAAACGAAAATGCTATTATTACTATTTTGCAAAATTTTTTGAAAGTAAACAAGGCCTAACCTTACTGGTAGTTGTAAAAAAAAACTAACCTTACTGGTGAGCGGGTATTTGCCCTCCGTCGCCCACGCGCCGCGCCGGAGGTGCGCCTCGGCGGCAGCGACCCTACGCAGCACAGCAACGACGAGGCCGACGGCGTAGTCAGCGGTATCGACGGAGAAGGCCGCGCCGGCGTTGGTGACGGCGAGCCCGGGGCGGCGGCGGCAGGCGGCGAGGTCCACGTGGTCCAACCCCACGGAGGTCGCCGCGACGAGCTCCAGCGCCGGGAACCTGTCGATGAGCTCGGCGGGCACGGGCACGAGCCCCGGCACGAGCAGGACCCGCGCCTCCGCCGCCGTGGCCGCGTCCGCCTCCCCCGCCAGGACGAAGCGGTACCGGCCCTCCAGCGCCGCCGCCAAGTTTAGGAACAGCGGCTGCGCCAGCAGCACCAGCGGCTTGTCGCCGTCCGCGGCGTGCTCCGGCGGCATCTTTGATCTGTGTGCCGCCTGGATCCCGCCGGCTGCCGGCAGGAGGACGGCGCTGCTTGATTTGGTGGGCAGAGGGAACTAAGGAGCGACAATGAGAATCATCTGCAAGACAATGGTTTTTGGTTGGTGGGATGTTGATAATTCACTGAGAAATCAATGAGATTTGTTTATTCGGGGGACTGATTCTTTGTAACTTTGTTAATTAGAATATCACAGGAATCAGATCAGTGATAACCACAAGAAGAATTAAAAATATGATAGATGAAGCATCATTCATTTCAACTGCAAATCATGTCATGTTGATTGATGAGCTCAGCTGCAGGATCTTCTCCTGAACCGATGGACGCCGTTAGTCCGTTACTAAAACGTCCGTGCCTCTTCCGTTAGTCTGCAATTAAAAGACAGCCCACGTACAAATCGTAGCCCAATTAAGGCCCTAGTTCGAAAGTGAAATGAGCCCAGCTTGAGGGGGAGGAGAGAAAAACACAAGAACAGAGGCTTAGACAATTAAATATATGCCAACACTATTTAAGTGCAGGTTTAACACCCTTTCACACTAGGGGCATGTTTGATTCTCCTTGTTAAATTTTAGTCGGCTAAACTTTAGTCACTTAATTAGCTAAACTTCCAAATACTTCCTGTGTTCTAGAAATTCAGCTTCAACTTCTAAAATTCGTGTCAGTTAAACTTTTTTTTAAACTTTGACCAACTTTATAAAAAAGAGAATAATATCTATGACATAAAATAAGTATCTTATGAAAATATATTCTAATGGTATTAATTTGGTACTATAAATCTTAACGTTTTTTCTAGAAATTTGATACCTTTAAAAGTTTGACTTAGAATAACTTTATAAGTTGAAGTTTTTAGAGAAAGAGGGAGTACACTAACTAAAGAAGAGCTAAAAAAGTTTAGTTTTACTAATCATCTAAGAGTAGCTAAAATAGTTTTAGGTGACTAAAGTTTAAGGAAAAAAACAACGAATGCTAAATCAACAAAAAATATATCTACATCACACAACAAAAATGAGATTGTTCTCTAGCTACCCCTTACCTAAAGTGTAGCCCATAGAATCCAAACAGGCCTTAACATTATTGGAGAGATTGGCTTTATTGGAGGAGATTGACTTAGAACTAATATCTAACTCCACGTGCCCTTACATTCGTATTACACCAACGAGTGGATGTCATTGGGTCATATACCCCATGTGAAGTAACGGTGTGTGGCGACCTAGGTATGGGCGCATAGGTATGGAAAGCAGGCCACACGGGTTGCGTCAGCAATCAACACAATGCTCCTGTGTGCTGCCTTATCTGTTTGGTTCGGTGCTGTGCTTATTAATGTGGGCCTCCCATATATAGTTATACTCGTACATCAATAGTCTACTATACATTTTTGTATACTACACACTTTAGGTGACCAGAAGCCATCATTCTTTATTATACACGTACGATATTCCTGCATGCATGTCTACTACATTCTGTTGACTGATGGATTGGTGGGTTCCCGGCCGCCAGACGACGCCTCCATTTTGGTGGCAATTCATTGTTAACAGAGGCCGCGCACTAGCTAATAGTAGCCGGTTATTAATACTAAACCATATACTAAATAAACCTAAGAAACAGGCGACGTGATTTGCATGCATGTCATGTGTAGTGTAGCTGCTAATTATAGAGAGTGTAGCAGCGTATATATGGACAATTCGGGTGCAACATGCATTTCGGACGTAGTACTTACCAAAAGATTTACACACATAATGCTATCTCTATCTCCTTTACTCCACTCCCACCGTGTGTCCTTTGCTACATTCCCACCGTGTGATTAGTTGGTACTCCCTCTATCCCAAATTGTAAGTCATTCTAAGAGTTTTGGAGAGTCAAACTTTTCTAAGTTTGACCAAATTTATATTATAAAATAATTATTATTATAGTACTAACTAAGTATCATTAGATTCTTTCTTAATTATATTTTTATAGTATATTCACTTTACGTTACAAATCTTAGTATTTTTCTTTATAATTTTGGTCAAACATGAAAATACTTTGACTCTCCAAGATTCTTAGAATGACTTACAATTTGGATGGAGGGAGTACATCAGGACATAAGGTGCGATTTAACTCGCTGCGGTCTCAAGAACTTATTTTACATACTTTCTTTTATGAAAAAAGAAGTGTTATTCTTATTTCTTAAGAATAAGTCAAATATCTTTAATTCTGAACAAAAATATACAACAAACTATGAATATTTATAGTGTATAATAAATATCATTACATTAATTATTGAATATATTTTTATAATAAACTTATTTAGAGATATATATTTTTTTATAAATTTAATCAAATTTGAAAGAATTCGATCAGTATAAAATCAAAAAACACATATTTATTTTAAGATGGAGGAATCCCGTAGTGGCAATAATCATGTTAGAGGACTGCCCTTTTCACGGTGCTCCCTCACATGCAGTGCAGCTAGGCCTTGTTTAGTTCACCCAAAAACAAAAAACTTTTCAAGATTTCGAATCTTTTGGCATATGCATGAAATATTAAATATAGACAAAAATAAAAATTAATTAATTGTATAGTTTACCTGTAAATCACGAGATGAATTTATCTATGATTAGATAATAATTATCAAATAAAAATGAAAATGCTATAATATCGACAACTAAAAAGTTTTCGAAACTAAACAACGCAAGCAGCAGCGGGACACACAGTGACACAGACCACACCCGTATTAATAGCTGCAGCGTGGCAGATGCAACGCGCAACCACCAAATCATGCACAGATAGCAGCCGCCCGTCGATCACGTCGTCACAGTCGGTGCACGCGCGCCTGATGAATTCCGTCGAAGTCTCTCACATGCGCGCTATAAATGGAACTCGTGGGGCGCCAGGCGAGAGAGTGTCCCGGCCAACCAGCCAGCAGCTGGAGAAGCGACGACGACGACGACGACGACGACGACGACGACAAAATGGCGTCCTCGTCTCAGTCTCAGTCTCAGTCTCAGTCTCTGACGCCCTATCTCAGGGGGAATGCCCACCATGCGCCGTGGCGAAGCCGATTCGTCCGCCGGGCACTGCTCGTGGCCGCGGCGGCGGCGGCTCTGGCGGCAGCGGCTGGTGGCTCTGGTACCGCGGACGACCAGATCCCGGCCATCTTCATGTTCGGCGACTCCATCGTCGACCCCGGCAACAACAACAACCGGTTGACGGAGGCGAGGGCCAACTTCCCGCCGTACGGGCAGGACTTCCCCGGCGGCGTCGCCACCGGCAGGTTCTCCAATGGCTTGGTCCCTGGGGACCTCTTAGGTACGTTGTACGTGTCGGGTAGTACTACTCCTATGATGTTGCCGACCTGCTACTTATTACATACCCTGTTTAGATTTCCATGCCACTCACATCCGTACATGGTATATATATATATATACTTCGGAGGTTCGGTTCTGAAATCAAGAAATTAAATTATAGTATTAATTAGATACTCCCTCCATACTCAAAATTCTTAACGTTTAGGACATGATTGTGGTAACCAAGAAGTGATTAATTAGAGCATATTTTTCCTCCTTTGCCCTTATTAAATAAGTCTGCGGATGCATTCTTTCCAAAAAAAGTCTTGTAGTCTAGATGGCTAGTGCATCCGGTTGTTGGTCCCAAGGTCGGCAGTTTGAAGCCTCATAGGCGCACGTTTTTTTGTCCATCCGCGGATTGGTTAGAAGCAATGCAATTAATTGCTGCGTGCGAGCAGCTGGCAGGGGCAATTGCGTCCTAATCTTAGCATGCAGACGAGAGACGTCAGGTTTTGTGAAAACAAGCGCAAGGCCTAGAACGTTATGTATTCTGGGTATGGAGGGAGTATATAGATCGCACACCTATATATAAATACTAGGAGAATGCTCTGCGCGTTGCTGTGTAAATACGGTGGATTACGTGATATGACGATGTAGATAAACAAAATACTTATATGCCTTACTAACATGGACGTTACAGTTGTATGAGTAGTGGATTTTAGTTGTGTGATAGTGGATTGCTTAGTTGGATAACTTGCATGTTGAGAAAAATAGTTAGTGGGGTTTAGCTTTATAAGAGTATAAGATTCATAATAAGAAAGTATAGTAAAGAGTTGGAGATGGTTGAATATAATGATGTTGTGAAGGAGAGAAAGAAAGAGAGAAGTGAGTTTATAGCTGACTTAGACACAAAACAACTTTTTTAAGAGAGACAAGTGGATCATATATAAGCCAATTAGTATACGTATGGGTTGATAGTTAGGTTGTAAGTGTCTATATAGTCATTAGAGGCTTAACCTTACTATAATATAATATATAGTATATTTGTTAATATCATAAAAAAATTATTTTATGAATAATTACAAACTAATTTGATATTCTAGATGTTTGTGCATATTTACATAAACCTAGGTAAGGTTAAAAAGATTTGACTTAGAACAAAGTTAAAGTAAACTATAACTTAAAATAACAGAGGGAATACTACAGATTTAGAAATGTGTTTTCAAAGTTCGTGATCTAAATACCACCTCTTAACAAGTTCAGAAATCGCAGTTAATTCAATTTAAAACTATGCTCGAACACATGAGTGACATATGAGCAATGTTGGATAAAAGGGTCCATCTTCTTTTAATAGTGCTATATATACTCGTCACCAGTAGTGCTGCAACGTTGGGCGAAACAGCTCTTTCTCGTAATGCATGCAATTATTTCTGAACAGCTTCCAAGTTGGGTATCAAGGAGCTGCTGCCTCCTTTCCTTAGTTCTGATCTTGAACTAAAGGACCTACTCACTGGTGTGGCGTTTGCCTGTGGTGGCAGTGGCTATGATCCTCTCACATCCAAGCTTGCGGTAATTATATATATATGTACATATTTTTGTTTTTTTTTCAAATCAAGAAGCTATATCAATATTGAAGTTGTTATCTTTATTGTTTCTGAGAATAAAATTAATTGTTACTATGCTGAGAGATGCAAATCAATGCAGACAACCTTGTCGAGTGACGATCAACTTGAACTGTTCCATGAGTACAAGCAGAAGCTAACGGCTTTGGTTGGAGAGAAGGAAATGACACGAGTTATCTCAGAAGGCGTCTTCTTTACAGTAATGGGGTCAAATGACATTGTAAATAACTATTTCACTCTACCTATAAGACGCCACGAATATGATCTTCCTTCGTACGTGGACTTTCTTGTCTCTTCGGCGATTAACTTCACAAAGGTAATTATTGTTATTATTATTCTAATTTTTCTGATAATTTCCCCACATTTTATATATTTAATATTCATAAAACTCTTGTCTCAGTACTAATTCTCTACAAGAATTTAAATAATTATTTTGTTGCTCCCTAAATTATGCAAATATATTTTTTATCTTTTATTAAGATGTTGAGAAAGATTTTCATCTAAAGCAAACAAGATGTACTTTTTCTAGAAATAAATGCACCAGAGATTAACTTGTGTGGTAGTTTTACTTATAGTTTGTCAATTGATTTTTGGGTCCATCAACAAACCTTTAAGTTGTGTCACCTAGGTTTATACTAATGTTGACGTGGCATACTAACCCTGTTGAATTGGGGCCATCACTATTTCGGGGATGTTTTGACTTTGTTATGATGTCAATGTCATATTTGTCCATCTCGCCGCCTTTCAGATTGTGCCACCGCCATGAGATCCTAGATGCAACGAGCGCCATGCTAGCATCACATGAGAGTGGTCCTCACCCTCCCTGTTGTCTTCTCCCTCTTGTCGGCATCAAGCATGGCGACGCCCTAGCAACACGTTACATTGAGAGGGTGCACTAGGCATCAAACTTTAGGGAGGGAGGCTACCTAGTTCTTCCTCTCCTCACTCACATCTTCTCTATCTTCATCCTTTTCTCCATAATCTTCTTTCTAGTTGTAACGGAGATAAATCAGTAGGGGTCTTGAGCCCCCACGACCCTCTAGATCCACCACTACATCATCGTTGTTTAGGTCCTCCCAAAGTCTGTCCACTGCTCGTCTTTGTGATTGCAAAGATTCTCAAGAGACAGCCAGTGGCTTTGATCGGTCATCCCACAACCTATTTTGACAAAATGCCACATCATCATGAGAAGCCCATATAGTGGAGTTATGGACATGTTCCTCTAGGTCATACAACTTCGAAAGATTATTGACCCAAAAATCAATAAAGAGTTGATGGATCTAAATGGAACCCTCACATAAATTAATAGAGCCTCAGGGCATTTTTAACACTTCTTGATGATAGTTTTATAGTAATAGATGTGACACTGTATTGTTTTCTCCCTATGGGGTGAAACTTTCCCTGTGTGTAGTAAGGGTTGTTTCAATTACTAATTTAGCTAGTTTGCTTGGGCCAGGCAGTACCACCTATCCCCAAGGTCTCTATAGAAATCATAAGTCCCATGACGTTGCCTACTTGACCTCAACCTTGCATGCCGTTATCAACCAAATAGGCCTGTATAAAGAGTACTAAAAACATTAGGTTTAATTGCTCTCTTCTTAATTTTGTATAGACTTTGAATGATATGGGAGCTAAGAAGATTGGATTTCTTGGTGTCCCACCATTGGGATGTTGTCCTTCACAAATAACACTTGGAGGAAGCCCATCACGCCAATGTGAACCACAAAGGAATCAAGCATCAGAGTTATATAATTCTAGAGTTTCAAAGGAAATAGAGCGATTGAATGCAGAACGAAGTGCTTCCGGATCAAAGATTGTTTATTTTGACATATACTACAACTTGCTTGATCTTATTCAGAATCCATCTTCATATGGTAAGTCTTATATTATTTTGCTACTACAACCCAATGATATTGATGCATTGGTATTATAAGCTTACTAAAGCAACCTTCATATCAACATAGGCCACATCTAGCTGCAAGGTATGAAAAACTAATCTAATTATTTGCAGTTGTTAGTATTTTTTACATCTTCTTTCTTAAGAGGTTTTAGTTATTGTTGGGATAACCACACTAATGCAGCTTGCTAGTGACAACAAAAGTACTAATTTCACCATAATATGAAATCAGCCCAAGATAATCACCTATTCACTGAAGGATATGCATCACACATATAAATGAAGAAATGACAACACTCACAACTGCCAAGCAGTTATTTCATAAGAACCTTAGTTGCAATTGGTTGCAATTAGTTACAAGCAGCACTAACAACAATCACAACTAGTTACAGTTGGTCACTCCAAGTCTCCAACAATAGTTGCAACTAGTTGCAGCCACGCGTCATCTCAACAGCAAGACACCGGATTTAATGTGGAAACCCCCAAATAGGGGTAAAATCCGTGAGACCAAGCCAACCAAATCTTCTTCCACTATGTGCTTATGGAGTTACAAGAAATTTATCTCTAGATTGCACTAGAGGCAACCATACATAAAAAATTATAGATTTTGGACAACAACAATAAGATTTGGGGCTGCTAGAGAAGAAAGACCTTACCAAATGATGGTGGAATTTATATTAGAGGTACCCAATGATGTGGATCTGTAGTTTCACAACCTTATGGATGAACCCTTCTTGTTCTACTGCACGATCTCCTCTCTAATCTCCCTCTTTCCCTCTCTTTTCCTTCTCTCTTAGAGGCTCTCTCTGGTGCTAAACCAAATGGATGTTTCCCCATCCCTTCTATTGCAAGCCAAGTTGCAAATATTAGATGCACACAAGATTGGTCCACTTTCTTGAGTTGCACGTATGATGTGTGGGTCTACTCACTAGGATCAATTACTCTCCTCAACGCCCACACATGAGGAGGATTTTCATATAGTTAGTTGGTATGTTCTCGTAAGATCAAGTACAATAATATAGCCAAGTTAGTCAACATTTTTACTGATGTGAAGAAGAAAAGAAAGGAGACAGTGGAGAGCTTCGCGCTCTTGCAAGCAACAAGATGAGCACAAGATCATATACAATAGTGGGCCTAGAGATCAAGTGAACATGAAGAGGATTATGAAAGAGAAGATAAAAAATTAGTAAAAGCAACAATAAAAAAGTTATTATAGACAAATAGAGACAACTATTGTATAGTTTGGATGTTACAACTTTCTTATACCCAAATATTTGGCTCTATTTTTTGGCTTGGCTTTTATGACCATTTCTACACTACTAAAGAATGAACCATATTTTTACAGGTTTCAAGGATGCAAGCGAAGGTTGCTGTGGAAGCACAGTGTTAAATGCTGCCATATTCATTGCATATCACAGTGCATGTCCAAATGCAATTGATTATATTTTTTGGGATGGCTTCCATCCTACCGAGAAGGCCTACAATATTGTAGTGGATAAGCTCATTCAGCAAGCTTCAAAGTACCTGATGATGTGAAGAAATTGATATTGCACGCTCTACAATAGTCTTAATGCCCCCATAGAACAACCTGACCTGTGACCATGGTTCCACATTGCAATGCCATTTGCCAAATGTACGAAACATATATATTGTGTGCCGATCTTATACAGACTAATTAATTTGTATTTTTAGCTCAAAATCCTTATGACCATGTTGTACACAGCAATCACCACAGATCTGTAACTAGTTGTAACAATAATCAAAATGCCTTTATATTTAGAGAACCATCCTTGGGGGAGAACCTAATATAAAAAGTTGCACCATTACCATTTGTGTGCCAATAGAAATTTTATTGTTGAACACCACAATAATTTATGTACATGCTTTGCTACTCTGTTGCTAGGTATGTGTGACTTTTGTGAGGTATAAAAACATGAGAAATCATCATTCGTTAGGCCCTGTTTGGATTCATATTGGTAATATAGTTAGCAACTATAAAAATTAGAAAGAGTGACTTCAGAGAGGCCTTTTACTAAGACCCTCTTTAAAACACAAGATTATTAAAATTTAGAAATAGAAAAAAAAATGCAGGATTGAAAATTCCTATGCAATTGAAATTCTATAAGAATCTAGAATGCAGGAAAAATGACAATAACAAGATCATAGGATTCCGAAGACACAAAGAAAAAGAAAACACGCTTATTTTGCTCCAAAATTCCTACCATAGGTGGCAGCAAGTGTTTAATGGGCCTTGTTAGTATGACTAGCTGGGCTGTGCAAGTGGCTGGCAAAAATAATGCTCCCTCCATTCCAAATTATAAGTCATTCTAACTTTTTTAGAGAGTCAAAACATCTTAAGTTTGATAAAATTTATATAATAAAATAATAATATTACGATATTAAATACGTATGATTAGATTTTTTTTGTGAATTATATTTTCATACTATATCTATTTGATTTGATGTCATAAACCTTTATAATCCTCTCTATAATTTTAGTCAAACTTGAGATGCTTTGACTCTTCATAAAAGTTGGAATGACTTATAATTTAGAATGGAGGACATGCTGGTATAGGTCATTTAGTAGTCTATCTATCTATCATGAGGTGAAGAACCATGATGGAGGTTTTTTTAGGAAGAAACTGCTGATTCGAAAGATAGCAGCATGAGACTCGAACGAGGAAATAAACGTGTTAAGTGATGGAGCCCGATCAACATCAGGTCGTTTGTTGGGTCCTTGAAAAGAGGTGGTAACATTATTATGTTTCTATCCTGATTAGATGTTGTGCCGCTTCTTTGAGAATCATCTTGTTGTTCTCCCGTGTAGCTTTTGCTCTATATGATATATGATTAATAGATGAGACAATAGTTAACTAGGTTGGTAATAACCAATGTAATATTCAATTGAATAAAAGGTGGAGCTAGCGCATTGGTACCTTGTTGATCTTGGCAACATCCTTGGTTGCATTCGTCGTTGTGTCGAGATTGTCTTGCAAGTAAAGGGATCTTTTTGGTTGGGCAACGAGATAACCCTTGTTGGATAGCCTGCCTTGCTCATTTAAATAAGGGAGAAAGATTATCAGAGGGAGAATTTTGATTTCTTGTTGAGTTCGCTTAGATATTCTTGTCCTGTCCATGAGTTCGGTTGGTTTGGTTAGTATTGATGATTTGGTGTTTTCGTAGAATCTCAAGAAGCGTTATAGATATAACTTTATTCACCAACTATGGACGTCTTTTTTCTTTTGCCCAACCGTGGACGTTGGAATGACCATACGTACCTGAATCTTTTGTTAATATAGATTAATTAATCGTGAACGTGATGGATACTGATGATTGGTAGGCCTCATCATGTCATATTTTAGATATTCTTTTAACCAAGTTAATGTGAACTTTGGTAGGTGTGACCTTTCCCCAAATAATAAGATTTTAGACTACTCCTTAATACCGATAATTCAAGTAGTTTTGGACATGACTTAGGTCAAACATTATAAGAATAGTTTTTTAGATCATGCTTTAGCACTTTTTCATTAAGCAGAGTAAAGAAGTTTGTTACACTCATTGTTGTGAAGTTACGGTAATCCAAAGATACTGAAAACCATACCTCCACACCACCCTCGCACGTGGTGTTGTAATTACATAAAAACTACTGAGCGACAAAGGTGCTGGTGGCGAGGGGTTAGAACTTTTAAGTTGTTGAGTTTGCAATATAAAACCTATATAAATAGATTTTTATTGAAAACTATATGAGTTTGGAGTATGTTCTATCTATAATGGCAGCAACGGATAACTTTTTAGGAAAAGAAAATAGGTCCAATGGTTTATGAATGGTCAGAGTCTTTTGATAATTTAATGGCCAAATAAATGTTTCTAATTAACATGAAAATTCTTAGCATTCTTTTTTTTTTCCTAGCGCGTTTGGTTAGGATTTGCAAAGAACCTATGTCTAATTTGTGTAACACCCAAAAATTGGATTTTCAAATAATAGGAATTAATTGATTTATTTGAGTATTTTTTTTTGTGAGCATTTAAACCTAGCTAATAAAATTAGTTTGTGGGGAATAAAATTCATCATAA
>Ga0182004_10002660_pt1 | contig 13999 bp, 9 predicted proteins | sample Sormic07211540_1_FD_120479 | JGI IMG/M metagenome (GOLD analysis project Ga0182004, IMG submission 120479) | Endophyte microbial communities from Sorghum bicolor roots, Mead, Nebraska, USA - 072115-40_1 MetaG | ecosystem: Host-associated > Plants > Roots > Unclassified | place: USA: Nebraska...
CTTCAATGCGGGCGACGAACGAGGCCGCACGCGAAGGGACGCACGCGAACGGGCGGTTCGCAGGGGCAAACGCGTCCACAATACTCTCCGCTGCTTAGGACGTCTGTTTTTGCGAAACCGGGTTTCCACCCTAGGACGTCTCTTTTTTCAGTATGGAGGGAGTATTGAATATGTAATCTGGTGCTTTTATTTGGATGTGTTTCTTCTTTTCTTTTTTAATTTCCTTTTAAAGTTTCCAGTGCAGCGAAGGTTCTCGTGAATTGTACACCTGAAGAAGAGACTGAAATGTCAATAAATGCAAAATTTCGTGCTATACAGCCAAGTTCCTCAATCCTTTCATATGTGGAAGATAATGTATGCACGATTTGCCTCACATCAACCTTCTTCCCTTTGATTGCATGTGTGACATTCTCTAACTGTTGTTTGCAGTTACTAGGTCGTAGGCGTTTAAATGAGATAAAAAATGCTGGCTACAATGTCAAGATTTCTTCTCCTCTGGATAATGTTCCTTTCTCAACCAGCACAGAACGTGAACGCATAGAAGAAAGTGTAAGGAATATGCTATATAATCAGTGCCATAAATGTACCTTCTACTTTTTGCCTTGAGTCACTGTACAGACATATCTGGTACCATATACAGTTTATAATGTTATCTCATAACTTGTGTGGATTACAAGCTACAGTTAGTAATTGTTGTTCACATAAAACAATTAACAGGAGTTCAGAAATAAGCTGGAGTTCTTTGCTGCTGCAAAGATCTCTTCCTCATTCCCCGCTCCAACGCTCCCAGAGATAGCATTTGCAGGTAACTGGAGGAAACAAAAATGTTTTCGTTGTTTAGGTTTATCAAATGTCTCTAAATGTTAACACACTGAATGACTGAAATATTAGGTGTATCAAATGTTGGTAAATCCTCACTCCTCAATTCACTTACAAGACAGTGGGGTGTTGTGCGAACATCAGATAAGCCTGGACTTACTCAGGTATGGCACAATGAAACTGTGGAAAGAACAGAGGCAATTGTTTCATTCTAATTGAATATGGGTGCTTAAACTTCTTGTTCATTTGTTTGCATTATTCTTAATTGCAGACAATAAATTTCTTTCGACTTGCATCAAAGTTATGTCTTGTTGATTTACCTGGATATGGTTTTGCTTATGCAAAGGACGAAGTTAAGGAGTCGTGGGAGGAGCTTGTAAGTATCCTAAATTCTGAATATTAGACTCCCGACTGAATCTTGAAATGCTGCATTGTGCATCAAGTTGATACTTGATATTCTTTGTTCTGACAACCAGTCTTGCGAATTGTAGGTGAAGGAATATGTTTCGACCAGAGTTGGCCTAGAAAGAGTGTGCCTTCTTGTTCACACTAAACGAGGAATGAAACCATTGGACTATGAGCTTGTAGATTTAATGGAAAGGTGTGTGGTGCCTTTATTGGGCCTTTCTTGCAAATACACTATCATTTTTCTTGTTCATTTCCTTGATGCAAGCATATCATTGTCATGAAATAGGCATAGTTAATTTTTCCTATCCAAATCTTCTCAAAACATTTATTACCTTTTTGGACAACATTATTAGATATTACTAGTGTGTCTGCTTTCTCTGTAATTGATATATTCAAGTGTGCAATTGTAGGCACAAGACGCCATACCAGATTGTACTGACAAAGACTGATTTAGTTTTCCCAATAGATGTCGCTCGCCGTGCCATGGAAATCCAAGAGGTTTTTGGCCCACCAACCTATCCTGCTATATGCACATTTTTCAGTTAATCGCCTAATAGAATTGTTTATGCATTCAACTGCAGAGCCTGAAGAGGAACAAGTCAGTGGTAAACCCAGTGGTGAGCTTTTGAATTCACTTCTTTTTTTTTGTGCATGCACGCTTTGCTTTTGATGAATACATTATTGTCTCATACAATGATACTCCATGTAGATGATGGTGAGCTCTAAAACAGGAGCTGGCATCCGCAACCTGAGAGGGGTGCTGGGAAAGTTAGCTCGCTTCATCAAACCGTAGCAAAAGCTGCAGCCAACTTTGGACTCTGCATCAGTGGAGACCGTGGGAGGAGATTTGCATCGGGCTGTCTTAAGTAGGTGCTGTGCTACGTCAACGCTCTAAACAGTCCACCGGCAGAAGCTTTGGCTGCATCAGTTGAGACTATCCAGACTTGCAGCAAGCATTCCTAGGAAGGTTATGATTTGTAGCCTAGCTGTATCACAGGCTCAGATTCAGGTAGGATTGAACTGTTCAACTTTTGAGTGGATTATGCGATGCAGGGATCACACTCACAGATTAATTCCATGAAATAATTGGGTTTCACCATTTGGATAGTGCCAAATTGCACCTTTAATCTGTTATGCATCGTTCCTTGATGTACAATACATCTTCAGTGGTGATTCATCAGTCATTGATGTTTCATGTTCTGAGGAAAAGTTATACCGCTTGCCGTGTAAATTCTGCTTCTCTCTCTTTAGGGCAAACAGCAATGGCCTGTTTGGTTGCCAACTGATAATTTGACAGTGAAATGCTCTGCTAGACTGCTACTGCTATGGCGCTACTTGATCGGCTCCAAACCAAACCCCAATGAACTGTCTTTCTTGTGATTCAATGTCCGGTAGCCCAAACAACCCAATGCTAGCTTACTTTATTAGCTATAAGCCGGTTAAAATCAGCGTAGTTTGCAGAGTGAGGAACGATTGGAAGAGTGAAGCCGGAGGTCCAGTTATTATTCTAGTCTCGCTGTTCCATCCTTCCATGCAAAGCCATTATTGACTCAAGGGTAAAGTGATAGGTTTGTGAATTGTGGTTTTTTTTTCTCCCTTAATGTGGTTGTTACAGGAAGTGGGGCAAGTAAAATGAAAGTCATACTCATGGTAAAGTTCAGTAAAAAAAAATAAGTCAAGGCGTGAGATAGGATGTTAAGAAAAGCGTAGCGTGAGAAGTTATAGTCATGAACCAAACAGACATGTAGTGTTCAGAATTGTAGCGTTTGGAAGACAGTTGTGTTTGGAGAAAACACGTTGTATTGATCCATATCCTGGTGTTTGGAGAAAACATTGGCGTCCGGGAGACACATCTGCGTGACTGCGTCTACAGCCACCTCGCGGCCGAAGAAATAGAGAACACTATCCCGCAACCAGCCAAACAATTCATTTCGGGGCATGTTTAGCAGAGCACGATCTTGATTCTATGATCAAGCAGGATGGAGAGCAAATGAAAAATGATTCTAGTATAAATGAAGATCGAGTGGAGAGCAATGTGAAATGCATCATCTTTTTAGCTCACAGCAGGCCAGCACGCAATGCAAATGATGTTCAATGCTTATTAAAAACTGACCCAGAAGCATCATGCTACATAACAATCGAAGACCATCGAATGCAAAACAAAATGCAATTGCAACAAGCAACCAGAATCTTCATAGCTTCGTATGGCAACATATATCAAGTTGGAAGAGAACTTAACAGCACAAAGAGTGAGAACGGGTCGAACCACAAATTGTACTACAAGTTTAACATCAAGGGGATACAGTAACATTGGTTTCTCAAAACAGGAAAAATCCATTATCCCATAGGTGACAAAACTAAGCCCTGAAACGCATTCCTGAACTTAGGTACGAGGAGCGGCTGCAGGGGCAGCTGCAGGTGCAGCACCCCCTGGGCGCGGTGGGCCCTGTCCTGGCCTTGGGCCGTCATCCTGTAAGGCAAGAAAACAGATACATCAGTTTACATTTGTTTGCAAAACGAAAGATGACGGCATACATAGTATGTTTATTCACAAGTCCGGCAAACTCCAAAAGCTATGGTGGACAGAATGGTGATAATCATGAATAAGGGACCATTCAATCCCAAGACATTTGATAGTTGCCCACATTTGGCCTTTCAAAGCAATGTATCATGTCACAAGTAATTGGTTTATAGAACTGAAACTACAAAAAAACATGACATGTTACAACAAATCTTACCAACTACTGAATGTAAAGATGTGAAAATATATTAAAATGTGTGCCTTGAAGAAGTTATGACTGAACAAAAAAATCAGTCATAACATACAAGTCTGCAGTGCACCAACAAATGTTTATCTACGCTTCCGTTGACGCATCCATTGCAATATATATACAGTGAATGCAACGCCTATAAAAGCGATAATAGCATGAAAATAACACCAAGGAACACTTTCTATCTGGAGATTGAAAAAAAGAATGTTTTTACATGTAGCATGAAGCAAGGCACCAGAAATAGCTTTACCAAGTCCCAAAGAAACATGCAATACTCAAGCAAATTGGACAAATAATACCATGCCAAAATGTGCAAAAGTTATATTCCAATGTGTGCATTCAAGCAGTAATGACTGAACTAAATATCAGTCATCACAAATAATACTGCAATGCACCAACACATGTTTATATACGCTTTCGTTGACGCATCCATTGCAACATACACACAGTGAATGCAACGCCTATAAAAGCGTAAATAACAAGAGTATGTGGTCGCACAACTTTAATAGAGTTATCAGAAATGATCAGGTTCAGACAAAAACAGAAGATACAATCGATAAGTTTATAAAGATAAGCATGTGCAAGAATTATACCCGGCGCCTGAAACGCTGCGGGGGCTCACGGTTCCTCCTGTTCTCACGAGAGCGGACACGGACAATGTGCGCATGGATTGCGCATGAGACACAGTGATGAACCTTTGCGTACAATTTGGGAAGAACATATCCTGTGCAAATGAACATATTAAGAGAAATTTTCAAGGTAACCTATAATTAGATTACATTATGCAAGAAATAAGGATGTCTACAGTACCATCATGCACACAAGCCTCCTGCACATCTCTCACAGCAGCCTGCTCGACAATGTTCCTCACCAAGAACCGCTTGATAGCCTTATCCTGTAAAGTAAGGCAAATGTCATATATCTTCTACAATAGGCACAGTTCAGAACATAATTAAGATCTAATATCGCAATGCAAGTCAAAATATGCCTGCACACATTGTAACTGGTTTCAATAGTACGAGAGAATCAAAGCAACAAAACATAAGGCTCAATGGACAGTAGAAGTTTCACCTCAATGTAAGTGTGTAAGTAGAAGTGAAATTGTAATAAACCCACAACAGAAAATCAGACACAGGTAACCAAGAAAATCAGTTATAAAAAATGTTTGCTGCATTGTAAGGCCTTGTTTAGTTCCAAAAAATTTTGCGAAATCGACACTGTAGCACTTTCGTTTGTATTTGATAAATATTGTCCAATTATGGACTAAGTAACTAGACTCAAAAGATTCGTCTCGTCAATTCCGACCAAACTGTGCAATTAGCTTTTATTTTCGTCTATATTTAATACTCCATGCATACATCTAAAGATTTGATGTGACGGGGAATCTGAAAAATTTTGCAAAATTTTTTTGAACTAAACAAGGCCTAAAATTGAGAGCTATCAACCTTTATCAACTAAACAATGTGGCGAACGAGATTATGCACTAATATAACTACAGGTACCAGTACTACTTTCCCTGCAGCTAACAGCGGCTCGATTCATCCATCACAAACAACCACGCTCTAAGGGAATGGAAGGGTTACCTTAGGACAGCATTTTGCGCAGTTGGAGCAGCGGATGTACTTGACGTGGCCGCGCCCGTGCTTGTTGCGACCGCCATTCCTCCGCTTGAACGTCTGCAGCAACCAGGCAACCACAACCAACAACAAAGGTTAGACAGCAACGGCGGCGAGGAGTGACTGAGGAGGGAGATGGCCTCGGAGAGTAGCTCACCATGGCTGGGGGAGCTCCAAGCCGCCGCTGAGGAGGGCTAGGGTTCGCTGCGGGATGCGACGGCGGCGGCGGCTCGAGCGGGGTGTGCGTGGAGGGGGCGGGGGATTCGACGAATCCAGGTTTTTATAGTACACTAGGAACCCTAGTGGGCTTTATCCTGCAGTTGTTTATTCCTGGGCCAAGATTTCGGCCTCCAAAAGTAAGACCCTAGATGGCCCAGCAAGCAGTTTACAGCAGGCCACTCGAACTATTTGGCCCGTCTACTAAAACATGGATAACTAGTTAAAGAGCGACGCAAGAGCTTGGTTATTCTTTATTTGCTTTCGATAAATCTGGTTTTGTAAAATAGAAGGTTGGTTATCTCTTATTTTTCGATGGTCATAGATAGGCAACGACTAACACTGGCTATCTAATTTTGTAAAATAGCAAAATTGTTGTGGACTTTTTTTTGAAGAAGTTTTTTATTTTACAAAATGACTAAACAATGAAATTTAGCTACTAATTTTAGCGAAGCTCTTGAAGTTGCTCTTACAGCTCCATGCCCTTTTCTGTTTTCTCTTCCTGTGATTCGTGTGTGACATGTGCACTTTGTGCTGTGGTCGAAAGAAAAAAAAAACGAGCTGAAATCCCAACCATTTGCTGTCACTGTTTAGCAAGAAGATTCCTGTAAATAACACTCGACAGGACGCGGTGGTGCTCAACTCAACGGTGACGCCAGTGAACTGTGTGGCCAAGTGGCCAACCACACCACAACAGGCACAGCTGATTGCCCTGTCCGACGGAGAGGAACCCCCAGTAGTACACAGCGATACATGCGACGACGACGCACAGTGCTGCGTATCGGAGACGATGACTGGTGGCTGGTGACGCCGCACCTGCACTGAACCTCGCGGACGTCGTGGAGATGGGAAAAGAACAAGTGCATGCGTGACTCAGAAATCACAATAGGCCTGTGCGCGCGACAGATGGTGGTAGTATATATAGGGAAAAAAAAAAGGAACAAGATCGATGTTGCAGGTCCGGACAGTGACCTTCCACCAAACGGATTATTATACATATGATCAGGTTTATAAACCACACAAGGACAGAGGCTCATGACGCTTATAATACACTCAACAATGTGCCGTGTCATCCGATCGATCGACCTGACCCGACAAATAAACCTTTGCTGAGAGCTCCATGTCTCCAGCTCGTTCTGCGACTAAAACTGTTGTGTGTGTGTGACTGGATGAACCCAACGGCACGGGTATACAGAAAAAGGGGCCGGGGAGAGAGGTAGACGAAGGCCCCGCCGGCGATGGGGACGATTTGAATGCGTAAAGGGTTCCCTCCCCATCCCTCATGCGATGGATCGTCGACGGCCCTGCGGTGTTTGTGGAGAAGAAGGCAAAGAACGGCCGGTGGTGGCGGCTTTGTCGGCTACTGTGACGTGTGCCGCCATGTTTTCCTCGCTCGCCTTCTTTTGGGAGCACAATCATTGGGTCTCGCTGGTCAGGGTTTCCTCGGCCCACTATGCCTTTGGAGCCTGGCAGGGTGGGACCCTCTCGCTGGTGCGTCGGCCCGGCCGTCAGTCCGTCGCCACGCGATGTGGTAGCTTCGCCTGAATATCTGATAGGCCTGCATGCCGGGGCTGATGTGTGCTGGTTCAGGTTTTGTTTGTTTTCTTTATTGCTTTCATTCATTCGTCAATCAGATTCATTATAAACCTCTCAAATGATTTGTTTTGTTTAAGGCCCTGCTTAGATTGGAGATAAAAAAATTTTGGGTGTCACATCGGATATGTCGGAAGGGTTTTTTAGAAACTAATAAAAAAACAAATTACATAGTTTGTGAGGAAACTGCAAGACAAATCTATTAAGCATAATTAATCTGACATTAGCACATTTGGGTTACTGTAGCACTTAAGGCTAATCATGGACTAACTAGGCTTAAAAGATTTGTCTCGCGATTTTTAACTAAACTGTGTAATTAGTTTACTTTTTTATGTACATTTAATGTTCTATGCATGTGTCCAAAGATTCGATGGGATAGATGAAAATTTTTTAGGTGTGAATCTAAACAGGGCCTAAGTAGGAGTATAAGTGAGGAGGGAGACACTATACCTGTAAAATCTTTGTGATTTAATTGCTGTGTTACTTACAGTCCACCAATAACGACAGTTCTGTTTACCTGCAAATTAAACAAAACTTAGTTGATTAGATGCTCACGCATACATGTGGCATCGCCATCATATATATACCACGTACGTGTGCCACAAAATGAGTACTACTGGACCATATTATATATATATATATATATATATATATATATATATATAATATAAAGGTAGTAGTATCTCAAGGCTCTATACTACCGACCAAATCGCCGCTAGCTATGACAAGTGGCAAGTAATCTAACCTCAAAGTGGTGGCTGTAAACCCAAACTCCAAAACTGGGCGTGCTTTTAACAAGACAAGCTAGCTAAGATCGGTGCTCATTTAGCTAGGCCAGTAACGTGGCTAGGTTACTAGGTTTGGGCCTACAATCCAACTCTAGATTCGGTGGTCGTCGTTGTTTTGCCCGGGAGCGCGTGTGTTAGGTGAATAGCCATGTTAGACTTTTTTCGTCGTGGCATTGAGAGCAAGTTTAATAATACAATACATTTGCTAGTTGTAAGGTTCTTTACAACCTTCTTCCAGTCACTCATATAAAAGTTAGCTAATCACTATTAATATATAGCTTACTTATTTCTCTTATAAAGTTTTTTTTATTCTTGTGGCTAAGCTGATTGTAAGTTTACAGTTTGTTTCTCCTCTTTTATCTTCCTTCTCTCATCCACTCAGCATTTAGCTAGCTTATAGACCACTACAATACGTGCTCTGACGAATCTCTCATGCACCCACCACATCTTTCACGCATCCTCCTCCTAGCCCAATAGTATTAAAATGTGAGCTATCCGCGCATATCCATGCGCTTCCACTGTCACGGAATTTCAGCACGCACAGACGCAGGTGGACCATCGCGATCGTGTGGAGATCGCATGCACACGGGACGTATCTTCAACTCTCGCGTATACATATTTACATACATATATCCACAAAACTAACGTCTAATGGTGTCTAGTGTAGCCTTATCCTCATGCATTGTACGTAGGTGCGTTGGGCAAAAGTCGTCGGTCTCCAATTACATACATTGAGGTACTCGCGCGCGATCGACCTGACAGGTGACCTGACGAGCGCTCGGGATGCATTATGGCATTGGTAGGTCAACCCCGGCCCCCGGCCCTCCGCACGCGAGACTTGAAGAAGCGCCACGCTACGCACGGGGTCCGTCCCAGTTGACCGATCGCGCGCCAACGACCGACATGGCCGCATGGTTCCGGTGGCCGTCGTCTCGATGCGGCATGCACCACACGGCGGCTCGGATTCACGCCCCGCCGGCCGGATCGCGTCACGTGTCCCGGCGCCCGGTACAGTACGTTGGGTTGAAAATTCATCGATCGGCCCGCGCGTCTGAACGCCCAGCAGCCAGCAGACTTCCGCGCCCGCAGTCCGCACCGGACCTGCCGCCCGCCCGCCCGCCCGCGACCATACGCCGCGACGCTAACCGATTTCCGTAGTGGTAGGGCGCGCGGCGCGGTCTGCGTGCGAGCGGGCGCGGGCGGGCACACGGGCCGTGAGGTGCGGGGCAGCACTGGCGCCGGCCGCGGAGTCACGCAGGCGGCAGCGAGGGTCTCGTCTCGCACGGTTGCGGAGCCGAGGAGCGGAGGACCTGGACCCGTGACGCGACGAAAAGTTCCTCCCTCCTGCCCCGCGAGTCCGCGACGTGGAGGGACGGGCAAAAAAGGGGGGCGGCGACTGGGGGGGTGGGGTGGCCGGTAACAAAAATTAAAGGAGGGCGACGGATGGATGGATGATTCCGCGTGAACGGAACGGCCGCTGTCCGTCGTTGGCCTAGTAGTGGGTGGTGGCTAGGACGGGACGGGACGGGTAGTGCGGTGAGGGTCTGGACGGGGATGGGGACGGCCCAAAACCACGTGGAGTCCCGTGGGCCCCGCGGGGTGGGAGGCGCACGCGACGCGACTGATGTGGAGGAGCGCCGTGGCCGTCGCGGCCCCCACGTCGTCGTTGGCCCAGGCCAGCGCCAATCAAATCCACGCCCCCGAGTATTTCCTTGAGATAGCACAAAGTGCAGCGCAGCTGTATTTTAATTCCTCTCCCTCCCCGAAGGGGTTTGGCTAACGGTCCACCATGCAATCGCCCCCCGAGGACTCGGCCGCCACGACCTGCGTGTGTACATTTTGGTGCTGGTTCTATGCGTGGGTAGTCCCGTGCATCACCTAAATAATGCTCAACAAAAGTTCGCTAGCATCTTGTCATTTTGGATTGAGCATTTAGCTTGATCGGAGTTTAAAGAACACTTTTTGTTAGTGTGCGTGTACGCTTTCCATGCATATTCCATAGGTATATACAGTACCATGCAGCTCATTGACGTTTAAAAAAAATGTGTTGCGATAATCCATGAGGATGCAAGCGGGTTTGTCCTTGCGTAACCCACAATTAAGTATGTTTGGGCACCGAATGGACTCTTTTCTGGGATCTTCTTCAGTCTCTATTGTCAGTTTTCTTTTCTACTACCATGTTTTCTAAAAACACCAAATGAGACCTCAGTATTAAGTAATTTGGTCATGTTGCTCATGTGGCAACAAGGGAAGACATTTGGACCATGTGGCAAAAGAAAAAAAAATGAGGGCGTCCCACCAAATGTATACTTAGTTTAATCTAGCCAATGTATGCAAATGTGTCATTTGGACCTCAATATATCGCCTTTATCATTATACATGCCTTAACAAATTGTAGCCGATATCTTATATAGTCCATCATTGTTCTATCTTATAGTCAATTCTGCGTAAATCTACACATGTTATCTCAGAAGTTGTACAAGCCGAATATTAGGTAAGCAAAAGTACAAATACAAATACTATAATTTGTGAAACTCTTTGCCCTATAACCAGATCCACATGTTTTATTGTTATTTTCTCCCTAGACTCTTGACACAACATTTTCAACGTGTTTTCTCGCCCTATAGTTATCTTATCATCTAGATATTTCATGTAGTTTTATATGCTTTATTGATAGGCTCGTTGTTACACTACTAACATATCACCTTTTTATCATTCTACGTGCCTTAATATGTTGTGGCTATCTATCTTATCACTTCTCTCTCCTCAATACTCATTTATGTAGCTCTACACAAGTCATTGATTTGTTTTACTAAAATACTATCCTACTGCTTACCATTTTTATATGCCTTCACATGTTGTAACCGATGCATTATCTTTAACGTATCATTGTTCTCTCCTCTAGATCGATCTATGCACTACATGCATTATTGATATGTTTTATTAATATATTATCCCACCGCTTACCATTTTATGCCCCTTCCCATGCTATAACCGATGCATTATCTCTAATGTATCATTGTTCTCTCTAGAATGATCTATGCATTACACACATTATTGATATGTTTTATTATATTTCTTTTCACTTACCATTTTTTTGTGCTTCAACACGCACTAAATGCTATGTTCTCTCCATCCGTTTGTCGTATCACCGTCTCATCTCCAGTATCGTTGTATCTAGCTCGACATGCGTTATTGACCGTTCTATCCATTATACACATGCCTCTACACGTTAGATTCAGAACTTTATCTATATCACATAATTGTCCTATCCTCTAGATTATTTCATGTAGTAGATGTATTCGCTTTATCATTTTTTTAAAATCATTTTCCCATCGCTTACCATTTTACATGCATTATCATGCGCTAGATGATGTGTTATCTCTATTGTGTCATTGCCCTATCCCTAAAACCGTTCTGTATAGCTTTACACGCACCAATGATGTGTTTTATTAATCATTATCTTGGCGCGCACCATTTACGTGGCATAACATGTGATAGCCGATGTGTTATCTTTATCTCTATGTATCTTTATACTACCTTGTAAACGGTTCTATGCGGCTTTGCAGGATAGCATCTTCTTGTTCGGTTACATATCATTATCCCACACCTTACATCATTTTACTTGTCTAACGCGACAACCGATGTTATAGCCATCATATCGTGTCATATACTCCAAATGATTTTATACAACTTTATACGTCTTTATTGACGTGGTGTGTACATAACTATGTACAATTATGATGTCTTTGTTTCGTTCCTCGTGCCTTGATATGTGGTAGCCAACTTGTGATCTCTACCTCCTATCACTAGCTAGGGTGCCATTTTCATCTTTTTCATATATGATGAAGGGTAAACCTATTTCTCAAAGCCATGGAAAAGAAACCACCCCACATGGAGCACCAAATGCAGCAGATCTTGGGGTACCTAGTACGGTTCCTTTGGGCAAGAGATATTTTGGGCATGGGCGCAATCTGTGGTACGAACACGGGGGGGCATGCCAATTCACCTACCGGCTGCCTGCTTCCTGCTTTGGCTTTGCTTTAGCCCAGCGACCTTCTATAAAAAGCTGCCCACTGCGGCTCACTCTGCTTCCCCCCGATACCTTCTCCCTCCGACTTTTCCTTCCCTTCCCTTCCCTTCCCCGCACGACGAGTGACGACGACAATCCCCCCAACCCCACGCCGCGGAGCCGCACCAAATCTCACCCGCATCGTCTAGGGTTAGGGTTCTGCCCGCACCCTTGAATTTTGTTGCGAAATTTCTCATTTCCTGAGTTGAGGATCGCAGCTCTCCGCTCGTTTCGTTGGGGGAAATCGGTTGTTTTCGTCCGGCCGTGCGTGGGTTCGTGAAGCGTCTGGGCTGTCGGCTATTCCCCCCGAGGTTTTCAGGTAAGAATCACGGCTCTCTGGAACGTTCGGGCTGGAATTTGGATCTTTTTTCTGACAGAAATGTTGCGGGATTTTTTTTTTGGAAAAAGGTTTAAAAAATCGCCGTCGTTTGTTCCTCACGCGGCTGCGAAACTTCAGCCGGTGGTGGAAGTTTCGTGCCTCGGCGTGGCCCCCGTGCTCCGATTCCTGATCACCTGCGCGCACCATATGAGCGTGGGGCGCGCGGGCTGGGGCTCCCGCTGCTTGGGCACGCGCGCGCGGTGCCCGTGTTAATGCCTCGGCTGTCCTGCAAGTTCGCGGACCCCGACAGCGCCGTTTCCTCCACGCCGCCGGCGGTGCGCCGCGTGCGTCCAGACACGATGAGCTGCGGCAGCGACGGGTGCCGTGACGGCGGCAGCAGCGGCAGCGAGGAGTTCAGGCGGCCGCGGCCCAGCAAGGTCGCCGCTGATGATTCGGTGGCGCCCGCACGGAGCTCGGATGCCGCGGCGCCGGCGTCCTGGATCGACAGGAAGCTGCTTGTCGATCCCAAGATGCTGTTCGTTGGGGACAAGATTGGGGAGGGAGCTCATGGCAAGGTCTACAAGGGGAAGTAAGTAAAGATGTTTTTGGGACGTGCATACCCGTGCCTAATTTTTTCACATGTCTGTGCTCCAAGTCATGGCTACTTTATCAACTGGGCTGATTTTGAAGTATCTGCTTTAGTTGTAATTTTAGTTCTCGAATTAAATGTGTGATATGCACTATGCACTAGACCCTTGCAGAAAATGGCTATCAGTATACTTCAAATTAATTAGTTTCTCAGGATGCCCAAATCCTCCAGCTGTCCTTCATCGGTTATAGTATCACACACACACAGACTCATGCCTGGTACTCACTTCAGGCCTCCAATATTGAATCTCCAATATTCTGTCGAGATTTTTAGCATGCTGGAGGGTTATTTATTTATTTATTTATCAAAACATCAGTCATGAGCTGTGCCATCCTTGAGGACCTTGGATGAAATGCTAGTCATGATGGAAGTAGAGAGTATTCCTCCAATTGTCTAAAAACTCGGCCGGTGCGGAAAGACTGCCCCACGGTTTTTATACTAAGAAGAAAGTCTCAGTACCCTGACTGAGAAAATCCCCGAACCCTGGCCTCACTCGGGAAGCAGACCATAGCCTGGGCCGGCGACCATAGCCACAATCCCCAGGTTGGGCCGCCGCCATTGCCACAGGCTGGGCTGTCCCACACAGGAAGGCACAGCACAGCGAGGGGATTTTTTTACCCCCAGCCTGAAATTTGCTCCCACAGGGAGTCGAATTCAGGACCGGAAGGGGGGGGGGGGGGGGGTGGTGGTTGGAAAGCTTTAACCCCCGGGGCTAAAGCCCTTTGGCTACCCCCAATAATTTCTCCTC
>Ga0182004_10002661_pt1 | contig 13994 bp, 8 predicted proteins | sample Sormic07211540_1_FD_120479 | JGI IMG/M metagenome (GOLD analysis project Ga0182004, IMG submission 120479) | Endophyte microbial communities from Sorghum bicolor roots, Mead, Nebraska, USA - 072115-40_1 MetaG | ecosystem: Host-associated > Plants > Roots > Unclassified | place: USA: Nebraska...
GTTATCAGAATTAGAAAACTAAGTCTATTTTTGGTAGTGACGTTAAGAATGCCCAACAGTGCCCATGCCTAGCTGCAGCTCGGCCGGCGGAGGTCTCTGGCGATGCTCTTGTCCGCACACGCGGCGGCCGAGCTGGCGCCCGCTTGCGACTGCGGCGCGACTGAGCTCGCACATCTCAGAGGAGCGCCCGCTCCCACCTCCTCGCGCTCGCACCCGGCGGAGGCGGCGTCTGCGCCCAACGGCAGAGCCGCGGCGCCCGTGCCTAGCAGAGGTCGGCCGGAGGAACCTGCCCGAGGGGCGGCGCTCTCCGACGTCGGCATCCCTAGGGTCTTCCTCTTCCCCGCACGGATCCACGCGCCGCGACGGAGTCGCGAGCTCGCCCAGCCACGCCGTGACGTAGCCCACGAGCAAGCGGCGTGTGGCCGCGGAGAAGCCGCGCGGACAGAGGGGGCGAGTCCGCTCGCCGGAGAAGAGGGCCCTCGCTCGTCGGTGCTCCTTCGCTCGGCCGAAGGGAGAGTAGGAGGCACGCACCGCGGTGGAGGCAGCCGGGCGAGCTCGAAGGAGGGAGCCCGCGAGGCCGGCCAGCTCGCCGGCGGGGCAGCGCGTGCGTCGACAAAACGGGCAGGAGCGTGCGAACGGGAGAGAGAGAGGGGGATAGGGGGCTGCTGGATCTAGGGACTTGAAATTATAATTTGGGAGGACATGGAAAATAGGAGCCCAAATAGAAGGTGGGCTGAAGTTGATTTTTTTAGATCAAGTCCATAGATTTGGAATAGGGCCTTGTTTAGGAGCTGGGCTGGAGTTGCTCTAACGAGTCTCCACCACTCGTTCACGCACGAGGGCACCAGCAGTTGCCGCTTCGTCCGCAGAAGCCCAGCACGAGCAGTGTGTTGTTATATTAATTATAGGGGTATTTTGGTCATTTGTTATAGTCCTTGTTACCTCTCTCTAGTTTTACAATTACAATATTTTGTGGACGGAGGGAGTACGACTCTTAGAATTCAGAAACATCATCCTTCTTGAAGAAAAAAATGGCTCCCTGTAATGGAAGTCAACATTCGGGATTGACACCCTGCAACTGACAGCATGCAACTAGAACATGACTAGTGCACTTGTGTGAAGCTCCCAAGGACGGACAGGACATGGAATGCAAATCCAAGAAACAGAGAGCTGGGCGGTGATGCGGCTGAAAACAGCACCACAATCGCGTTGGACGAAGACCTAACGCCAAACTTGAGTGCTCCAAACCAACTGTCCTGAAAAGCGCCTTCCACAACGGCTGCAGCAAATGTTGGTTGTCCTCTCATCATTACACTACGCATGCATGGGGATTTGTTCCTAAACTCTTTAACCATTATACTGGATTGGGCATGAACATTATTCAATTTCTGAACTGATGAGTAATACTCCCTCCGTCCACGAAAGAGTCAATTTCTAGAGTTGTCCTAAGTCAAATTTTTTAAACTTTGACCAAATTTCTAGAAAAAAATACTAAGATTTATAGTATGAAATTAGTATTATTAGATTCATCATAGAATATATTTTCATATAATGTGTATTTTATATTATATATGTTGTTACTCTTTTCTATAAAGTTAGTCAAACTTTAAAAAGTTTGACTGGCACAGATCCTAGGAATTGATTCTTTCGGGGACGGAGCGAGTAATATCCTAATTTCAAACCACTAAAACAGATAAAACTGTTTGTGTTCAAACGTTTAGAATCAAATTTCAACAACGATTTTTATAATATCTGCAGTTATTACCTCAACATTTTCTAAAATTAGTTTAACTGATCCTCCTTAGGTAACATCAATAGTAAATTCCTTTTTTATCGCGGAAAGAAAATTTTATTAATATTTTCTAGTACAGTACATTAACAGTTTGATATTTGTGTTTTCCTTTGAAAAAAACCTATAGTTCAATATTGCAGAATTATGACTTATCTTTTAGCCCATTGTGGGACCAAAGTCTATCATCAAAGAACGAAAAGCTACCGCTGAGGGTGGGGTGGCTTTCATTGCCGTCCGTTCGAGATGGCACTCGAAATCCTATCAGAAGTGGGTCATAACCTAATCCAATGCCCCTTCCACGTGTAAAGAGCGGGCAGAGCATTAGACATTTGGAAAGAGAGAAATGCGAGAATTTTCGATCACCGTCATAGCACAACGGAAACTCTCATCAGCAAGATAAAGAAAGAGGCCAGACTTTGGTGTGCAGCAGGAGCCAAAAAACTTTGTGAGATCATTCCTACTACCCTTGCTTGAGGAATAGATTAGTTTTGTTACCTTTTTTTTATAGTACTTTGTTTCTCATCTTTATCAATACAAGCTCCACAGAACTCCTGCTGATCGTTTCAAAAAAAAAAAATCAACCAGCAAGCTGCACCACATCCTATGCAAAAATCCTATGCACCACATCTAGAGGCTATGTGCGATTCAGATTTTCGATCAGATGATGATAGGATTAAGTGAGTCGCTGAGCTAGGGGATCCCTTCAAAATTCCAAAAATTTATAAGATTTCTGTCACATTAAGTCTTGTGGTACATACATAAAGTATTATATATAAATAAAAAATAACTAATTATACCGTTTGTATATAAATCGTGAGACGAATCTTTAAACCTAGTTAGTCTATTATTGGACACTCTTTAATAAATACAAACAAAAGTGTTACAATGTCAAAATTCCAAAAGTTTTTTCATCTGAACAAGGCCTAAATCGTTTGATTGCTGTGACACTGATGAGCCAACGTACTGCAATGGTGACATCTCGTTTGATTGCGAAGGTTCATATGGAAAAGAAAATGGAACCATCAGGGCGTTCACCTTCCTACTGAAGATTGTCTTTGTAAGTTTGAAGCATGTAATCCTTTTTCCATGGATCAAACCAAGATCGACTTAGGGCACTCACAATGCAGACTCTATCATAGAGTCTAAAGTTATTTATTATCTCGAACAATGTGGACTTGGAGTCTAAATAAGACTTGGAGTCTTATTTTTTCCACCTCTATCTTCAATAAATATGCTGCCACATCAGCAAAATACCATAAATAATATGTAATTAAGTGTCTTGGACTCTGTGATGGAGTCTTGCACTGTGAGTGTCCTTAGGGAAGTATGGAGTGCTCGCATTAGGAAAACATATCTGTAAGTATGGGAGGTGTTTGATTAACTTGCTATAATAATTAGCAGCAGGTGGATAGTGGTGTTTGAGGTGCAACTAATCCAATATGTAATTATTGGCAAGACACCAAAGGAGAGACTAATTACTATTTAATATTACCAAATAAATATAGCCTGCGGTTTTGTTTTATTCTTTTTCTGTAGTCATATACAAAAAGGTTGCAATTTTAGTTTTGTATAGATGAACTATACATCACCTAGTGCTTACCCCTTTTTCTTTTTTTGTCAGCATTAATGTACTTTTATTTTGCGAGACCCAGTTACAAACTGACGTTCACATATTCCTATGAACACAAGCACGCACACCCTACTCCTATAAGTACCTCCGAAGAACCGAGTTGTTGGACCGGTAAATCTCGAGATTGACAAAGTTACCAAAGACGTCTCGCTATTGACGAACATGTCACCTACCACTGAAAGCATAGCACCGTTAAATCCAGGAAAATGCGACCACCCGTATCAAATCGAGAACTTAAACCCAGGTGGGCAGGTTCCACAAAAAATTCAATCAACCGATGTATGATCAGTTCGGCTAATGCACTTTTTCTTTAGGTGCTACCACAAACAAGTCCTGTAAGAGAATGTCTTTCTTATATGCACACGCACGTAAATTATATTACTACTATCAACATCGAGGATTGTGATTGATTGAGGCGACCTGCATGACAGTAATAGATTCTTAGGTATTTGATCATTGTAACATCTACTACAAATCTTGGGGCACTTTACGTGGCTGAGATAAATCGTATAAAAAAAAGAGAGAAACGTGCAAGTGGACTCCTGTGAGCCCCTGTGTTTGCTGCCTTTGTTTTGGCTATTTAATTGTGTAATTTTTGATTAATAAAACCCTTTTGGATGTGCCTGTTTGTTAGCTTTATTGAAAACATAAACAATCGTGAAATTGTTTCCACATCATCAATCATGGAGGCATTTTTCTAGTGTGGTGTGTTCTCCCTTTTGTTGTCAGCATGAACTTCTTTTTGGTTTTTCCCTCAGTGAGGCCAGTGGGACGATCCGTAGGATATACAGAACAAATAAGGCCAGAGGGAACAAGAAGAGAGAAAACAAAGATCAGAGAGAATAAGGTCTTGTTTAGTTGCTACTGTAGCATGTTTGTTTGTATTTGATAATTATTATTCAATTATAGATTAATTAAGTTTAAAAGATTTGTCTCGCAAAATATAGATATATTGTATAATTAATTTTTATTTTTAACTATATTTAATACTTTATGTATGTATCTAAAGATTTGATATGACAAAAAAATTTAAAAAATTTTGGAAACTAAACCAGACCTACAGAGAAAACAAGATCAGGGAGTATTATCATCATGTCACGGAATTAAAAACAGCGGGGCACCACCGAATCATGGTGTGGTCGCATGCAGCTGGATCCCTGACCCTGAGCTGACCTGTCATGCTGTTGGCACTGGCTGTTTTCTGGTTGCATGCTCACTCACGCAGTCACGCTGCCCCACTACCCTACCCAATATGGGCTGCATAAACAAGGACACATTTATTGGCTTCGTTACATGTACCAATAACGGCTTTGCGATCTTCACTCTTGTGATTTGTTCCAACAACCAAGTGGTTTGGTTTTTGTGTTCGTGCTTGTAGAGTTGTTTTTAACTCCTATGGGTCATCATTATAAAATACTACTCCTTTTGTGTTAGATAAATAGGCAATTTTTATGTCATATTAATTCTATAAATTAATATTATGATGATGACATAGAAAAGATTATTAATCATATAAATCATGATATCGAACATGTTCATAGTAATATAGAACATGTGATCAATTAACATGTAGAACATATGATTATTAAAAGCATAAAAGCCTAATATATGAAACATAACAATAAGACAAGGCATATATCTCATAACAATGATAAATATGAGACAACATGTGAAACGATGAAACAGAACTACTTGAAACAGATAGACAACAGTATACAAAACGACTTGACTGAACCAATGAAATAAGCAGGCAGAGCATATATCTTATAGCAGAAACATACACAGGATATAAACAGAAACGACATGATTGAACATATGAAACATACTCAGGACAGAACGCGAAACAACATGGATGAACTACTAAAACATGTATGATCTGGAAGACGAAACATAGCAGGAAGATGATGTAGACGATGAAGATGATCTCTTCACCAGGAAGGATAAATCCGCCCGTATCCATGTGAGGAGATGTGACGGCGCTCGAAGACGACCACGAACAGCAGCGGCAGTTTGGGCAGTCACGATGATGCTCCACAAAAACCTAATTGCCAACCCCCCCCTCGTGCAAGGTCTCGAACGGCGAGGGCTTCGAAGGCAACTGCCCTCTCGCTCCTCCATGCGCACAGAGTTACGAGATGGGAATACCTTCTTTGCTGCGAAACTATGTTCTGAGTTGTTCTCTCTTGTTGTACCAAAAAGATGAGAGTCTCCTATTTATCTTTGTGTCTGGAGAGGAGAGGAGGAGGGGAAGGGACTCCCTATTGGCGACTGAGGAGACGATCATCTGAAGGGTTTTCACGCGGAGTTAAAACTCCCTCACTTATCTATTGAAACACACGCAGATAGTGAGTTGAAACTCCCATATAACTGAGTTAAAACTCCCACACCGCCTGTCTACCTAGCACTCCATGCCTTTATCCTTTTCTTAATTTCTCAATTTAAAGTGGAAAAACTCCCACTATATAAGTCAAGTCAAGGACTCTTGGACTTTCAATCCGGTACAACTCATATTGTCCATAATTACATACCATAAAGTTTATTGATTTATTAAATCTAAATAGGTCTAGCCCATAATAAATCCAACATTTTATTCCAAAGTACAAGTCGTACATTTGCTTTGCATAGAAATAAGTATTAAAAAACTTAAAACAACCTACAATTTAAAACTGAGTGAGTAGCATCTAATATGGTATTGGAAAGTGACCCTTGACTCCACAATCTTAGGCTAGTTCTAAGGGGGGTCTTATTTTACGAAGTTTAGAGATGGGGGGTGGTGGGTTTCTATTTCTAAAAATGAAGTAAGTGGGTTGAGTTACATCAAACCCCCTTTTTAAGGGGGGGAAATATATGGTGCAAACCATACAGTAAGCGAAAATATAGAAGCTAATTTAAAACATGTATTATTTTTTTTAAAAAAATTAGTATATCCATACCATCAGTGGAGGTTTTATGTCCCAATTTTTAAGATTGTCATGTGGTAGAAACAGTGTAGAGAAGTTTGTCTCTATAAAACTCATTTCATCTCATATAACTTTTATCATCTCTCTTCATCTATATTATACCACTCAACATACTTAGTGCCCATAAAACCCTATTAAAGCTAGCCTAATGATGCCCATTTGACTTCATAAATATTACAAATTTCCTTGTAAACTTAGTCAGAGATAGTATAATTTGATTTAGGATAAACTAACACCTTATATGTTGGGACATTAGTGAACATTACTTTGTTGCAGGAGTCTGGTGAAGTCAATTCTCGGTTGATGCTGCGGTGGTTCCAGACAATCAGAACACAAACACTAACAATGCAGGTCTAGACATTTTTATTGTCAATTTTCAGGTTCAGCCACTTTAAGCTATCTATGTCAAAGCGCAACTTCACAATTGTCACTCTGTGCTCATGGGTGAAGCGGCAGCCCTCGCTCTTGGAGCAAATATTGTCAAAGCTCTCCAAATTCAATCCTGCAACTTTCTTTCAGATTCCTAACAGCAGATGCATTCCCTCCATCAGGAGCAGCAACAGAACCCGCCCCAGTGGAGGATCAAACCTTTCACGCAGGTTTACTCCAACATTGCAGCAAGTCTTCAAACACAGCTCTTCAAGATCAACAGAACTCAAAACACAACATCTGACATTTTGGCTAAACAAGCCCGAAATTCCACGCTCACAACACAAAATTGTAATTGTACCAAGCCTCTTTGCGGGCCCATTTGCTCTTTGTTTCAGGCTCTACTTCAAGTAGACCTCAACTATGTATCCATTATTGCAGCTTCTGGCTGCGGACAATAAATTCCCTTGCATTTTGTCAAAAAAAAAAGTCAATTCTCGGTATCCAATCTGTCCATATCATTCTTTTAAAAAATGCTAGGGTCTCCAACATTCACTTCTTGTTAGGTGCCGCAATTATTTTTTATTAGTCATCGGTGTACACTCCTTGGTATCCACAGCATTTCTCTCGCCACTAGCACGCGGCACCAGCATCCCACGCACTACAGAATATCCGTTTCAACCGCATCCACCGTCCGATCGCCGAATCGACGGCCACGGTTTCCCCGAATTAATGATCCTCCGACATTTCCCCAAAAACACGTTTGAGTATTTATTGATTTTCTCCTAACCCAACCCACTTTACGATTTCCTCCTCTCCATTCTTCTCCTCCCTCCCTTTCCCTCTCTCTCTCTTGAACCCTCCGCCGCTCCGAGGAAAAATCCGAATTTTGAATTGAAATCATCCGGACACAAGGAGATTTTTTTCTTCCCCAACCAAAGGTATCTCCTCTCTCGATCCGATCCGTAGCTGCTCGCGTCCCTGTTCCTCGCCGGCGGCAGCGGCGGCGGCGACTGGACGAGGTCTTCATCGGCTCTTCGCGGGCGACGATCGTCCACTAGGTACGCCGCCCTTTTCCTGTCCGTTGCTGCCGTGCGGAACCGAGCGCTTCCAAGCTATATGCACTCGGATCTGACCCAATTACCTCCCACTAAATTCGATTTTTTGGGCGACAATTCCTCTACTGTGCCCGCTCCTGATCTGTTGGTAGTTCGTTGCTCAACTTCAGCTTGAATCCGCCTACCTGGATTGGACGCAAAGCACGTGCTACTTTGGCGTTGAATTTGCTCGAATCTTGGGTTTCGGTTTGAGATGAGCTGTTTGTCCTTGGCAGTTTGGTCGGCCTGAGGGCATGATGATGGCGAACCCGAAGCTCCATAAGCAGGCGCTGCTGCCGCCGCGGAGCCCGTTCCCGACGGCGGCGGCGCCGTCGCCGTACGCGGACCGCGGTCCAATCGCGCGGCCGCAGGTTGGTGCGGCGCACCACCGGCACGGCCACCACCAGCGCACGTCGTCCGAGAGCTTCATCGAGGAGCAGCCGCCGCTGTGGCTCGATGACCTGCTGAACGAGCCCGAGACGCCCGCGGCGCGGCAGAGCGGCGGCCGGGCTGGGCACCGCAGGTCGTCCAGCGACTCGTTTGCGCTGTTTGACGGTGGAGCTGCTGGCGCCGCTGGTGCTTACGCCAATGGCTTCGAGGGGATGGGGAGAGGAGGTGGGCAGCCTGCGCCGTGGGGTGGTGTGCAGGAGTACTATGCCAAGCCGGCATCGTTTGGGAGGGCACATGGAAGGCCGTGGGAGCAAGGCATGCCGAATTCGGCGGGTTTCAGGCATGGTGGTGGCCTGCCAATGCCCATGAAAGATAAGGTTGGCGGGCATCATGGGCCACCGAACGTGCCGAGGGAGCATGACCATGGCATGGACAAGAGAACTCCTGATGATGCTGGCCATGATCAAAAAGTTGGAGCCAAGGAGGGTGTGCTGCCGAAGCATGCACAGTCAGAGGCGGACAACAAGCGTGCTAAACAGTGAGTTTGATTACTGTTGAATGTGAATTATTGTTTCGCACTTGCACAATGCTACTGCAATAATCTGAAAAGCTCAAGACATCTCACTGTAACCTTAAGCACAGGATCCTTAAATATACATTTTATTATAGCTAAAACTAAGAATAGTGCATATATTGTAATTTGATGTTTTTCTTGACCTTGAGAATTGAACAATCACTGTCATGATAAATTCAGCAGCATTTTTGTTGAAGTTTGATTTGTGTTGTTGCACAGACCGTTCAGTTCCTGTGGGCACAGTATAGTGTGAGCTATATATTTATTTCATATGTGTTGTAACTTACTGAATAATTGGTATTGAATAGGCCTGTGTGCATGTGCTGTGAACCTGTAGTTTGTGCGCATGCATGGTCAATGTGTAGTACTTTAGAATTGACCTGTGGTAACATAAATGAGAAACAACTCACACCCAAGCTTTCCAGTTTGCAACTTGAGAAATCCTGGAACCAGATGTGTCCTTATCAGCTATAATGCTTGGAAAATGTGCCAGACCTGATCTACACTGACTAAAAGTAAAGATATGGTAATTTAGAGATATTCAATTTAAACTTGGAATCATAGAATTTAATATTTCATTTAGGTCATCATGCTATTCAATCAATCCTATTTGTTGAGATTACAATGATTGCTCATTTTTTGTTTTCATTAAGGTGTCATTTCAATTGGTTGCAGGCAATATGCTCAGAGGTCCCGTGTTCGGAAGCTGCAGTATATTGCAGAGCTTGAGGGTAGAGTCCAGGCATTACAGGTTGCTTACCACGGTGAATGGTTTTTATTTCTCTTTAAATTTGGTATTATATGTGACGGAAAGATATTCATGATCAAATCATGCAGTCAGAAGGGGTAGAAGTGTCTGCTGAAATGGAGTTCCTTACCCAGCAGAATATTATGCTCGACCTGGAAAACAAAGCCTTGAAGCAAAGACTGGAGAGTCTAGCACAGGAACAACTTATTAAACGCTGTAAGTATTATCCCTAATATTTTATTTTATCTTATCTCCAGGTTGTGCTCTCCATCCAAATCATTTCAGTAACTTGCATTAGGTTTTCCTGAGATACTAATAATGTGTCAAGGATAGATGTTACTTTGAGACATTGATTCAAATAAAATTTTCACTTAACTGGATAGTGGCTCTGATTGTCATTGTTATTATTATTTTTGGTTTATCCCCATTTAAGAGGACATTTACCAATGGTTCTTATTGGGTTTATAACCATTTAAGCATCTACTAAGACCATCAATAATTTTTTAAACAATGTTTTCTCAGTTGAAGCAACAAAAGAACCAATGACATGAGGACATCCCTCCTAACTTTAAAGTGAGGGCTTAGCACTGAATTGTTTTCTCAGTAAGATGTATCATGTACATGCATCTATGGTCGAACCTTCAATAGAGCTATTATGGAAATTTTTTATTTTTAACTAACTAGTAGTGAACTCAGTTGACAGATCACTCATAGTTTAATTAATCCAGATATCCAAGGAAAACCTGTAACTAGAAGCTGGAAACCAAACTACCTAGACAAGTCAAACTTGGTTAACCCAGTTTCCAACCTTTACCAAGATGCGAAAAACAATTTGTTAGTATAATTTGGAAAAGCACGGTGGTACCAATAACATGTGAAATTCTTCAATCTGCATACTAGCATACCAATGGCCCAATGCCGAACTTGAGGCAGTAGGTCTCAACTATGTTGCTAGTTAACTACATAATCAACATACCAGTGGCTGTATTTAATAAGACCTTCTATGTTGTTGACTTACTATATCTGCTTAACATCCAAGTAGTAAATAGTATCTTACAAAAATTTAGTTGGCCTACAAAAGAAGCACCTATGGGCTTACATTTGTCAAAAGAAACTAAGGCCTTCTTTGGCAGGGCTAATGGTGAAGCCAGGAAAAGCCATGGTTTTATGTCTTCAGCTTCTAGGCAAAAAATGAAATGGTCTGGCTTCACCTTTTTTTGGCTTGGTTTTGGCTTCAATGCTTCATAAGCCGTTCTCGTGTCTTGGCTTGGTTTTGACTTTTGATTAAGCCATTGGGATTAGTCCTAACAAAAGCCCTGCTAAAGAGTGCCTCAGTAACGGCCAGTCTGCTACTTTAGCAATCGTAAATATAAGGCCATCTAGGGTTGTCCAAAGTCAAAATTTCCCAACTTTTATCACCAAGCATCAATATCTGGAACTTTATATGAATTGATAACACAAGATTGGTGTTACAGGATTTCTTATGAAAAATACTTTCATAACATATTTACTCTTTTCATTAAGATAATAAATTTTTGTAGTTACTGCCAGTCAAAGTTCAGACCGTGTCGATGTCCTATAGAACTTATATCTGCGATCTGAGGAAGTATCTAACCAGAAGCTAGGCATCTTCTTTTCGTTAGTTTTCAGTTCATCATCAGGAGTGCATTGCTTTGTTGATACTGAATGCCTGCTAAGATTTTGTTATTCTGATTAGAAGAAAAACTTTGAACATTCTTTCTCAATTTTGCAGTTCAACAGGAGATGTTTGAGCGGGAAATTGGTCGTCTCAGGTCTCTATATCAGCAACAGCAGCAGCAGCAGCAGCAACAGGTTCCTGCTCTTGTTCGCAGTAACAGCAGAGACCTTGATGTGCAGTTTGCCAACTTGTCTCTGAAACACAAAGACCCCAACTCAGGCCGGGATGCTCTCTCTGGGCCTCTTCGTACTTAGTAAATCCTTCCATTCTTGTGGGTATTATCAGTTGCCACCAACGTGTGGCTGTCATCTCCACCAAGAAAGGAGAAGTGCACTTGGATTGCGTGAATAACACCAGAAAAGGCTAATAGCTATTTATCTGATGTTTATTATTTCGGGATATGCACCTGGCGGTCATCCTCAGCTCGCGTCCATTGGTGATGCTCGACCAGTCGGCGGTGTTTAGGGTTTTCTTTTTAGCTAGATGCTTTTCAAGCATCATTGTACCATTTCCCATGCTAGGGTTCTAATCTGTTACTATCCCCTTTTTTCCTGAGCTGTATTCTTCATGCATCGTAGCCATGTTTGGATTAGTTCTGCGTTATTAGTGGAATGTGGAGCACTAGTCAGCATCAGGTAAGTTGCTTTGGAAATGTGCCACATCCTTGATAACTGTATGTTGTGCTATTATTTCTCAGTACTCAATAAGCTAGTGCAAATGAAGTATTAGTGATCTTCAAACTTCAGGATGCCCTTGATGTTGGTGTCCTATGAATATTCCGTGAATTGCTCAGCATTTCTTGTTGATGTTAAAATTTGCCCCCCCAAATTGTATATTCTGTACGGAAGCAGTGCTGAGGTATGGTTGATTTAATTTATTGGCAGCATGTCAAATTCAGTCCATAGATGATCAATGATACTCTCAAACTGTGTCAAAGACCATCATGGTAGATGACTAGATGGAGCTTTTACTGCATTCGAGAATACAGCAAATATATTTGTTGAAGTGTTCGATGTTTGAGCATAAATATGACTTTTCGAGTACATGTTTAATCCATAACCTTTTGGAAACTTAGTTCACCATAATATAATATTGTTTAGGTCATCATAAAAATACATATTGCAATAAACTGGAGGAGTTTCAGTGTTACAGAAAAGGAAGCTAATGAATACAAACCATTTACACCTATATCAGACAACTCGAACAATGACTGAGCTCTGAGCTTCCGACTCTCCAAAGCAGTAACTTTTGCAAGCTAAGAAGATTGCAGTAACAGTGTATATTCAGTACCAAGATTTTAGCAAAATTAGCTTAAAAAACAGAATATTGTGTTGGTCTCAACGAACACTGAGTTCATCTATTTCCGGTCAACATCCATTTGTTCTGCAGTAGTATTTTTTGCTCTATGGTTAGCCACGGCGTTGTCCAATGTCCCTCTGACATGCTGGCACATAATCATCAGATTCTGCAAAGCATCTTTCAGTACATCCTTTGCTGCATCTCCTGCCAATATAAACATGCGTCAGGAGTGTGAGCATCCTTTTGGGGAACTAGAGCAGAGCGGTCATTTAGTGGGAATGAGAATATGGGATGGCATCGTTAGGTCATCCGAGCTTTGCATAAAGTGTAGCATCAATGTTGCATTTTAGTATCAAACACTCGAAACAAACAATATATTAGATGTGTAGTCTCTGGGAAGAAACATTCAACAAGTTCCCCGAAACACATCTTAGTGTCCTACATGATAGATGATTGAGTGCATCATCGCCACCATAATAATAGTTATGTACTAGAACAAGTGAAAAAACATCTTTGTACGTACAAGTCAACTAGGTTATTGTAGGAAGTAGCGAGGAGCACAATGGAATGTGATTATTGCAAATTCACTAGATAACCATTAAATGGAGAACAAATCGATACAACAGCTTCACAGCATATTCACTTATTCAGCCATGGCCAAAGGGAATGCCATAATGTCAGGATTTGTGGTACCTGTTGTTTGAACTCTTATGTTGACTTTCTTCTCAGCAGGATGAGGGATGCTATATCCACAAAATGCTACCCTTGGGCTGTAAAGACAATAATAATGCAATATATTGCAGAACTATTAGTCTTCGATTCCAAAATATACAATATTTCTAGCATGTACATGAAGTGTCTGCAAGGCCAACCTTTTTTCTCAAGAAACTCCAATGCAATAAATGGCTTTAGCATGAATATAGTGATGTCATTTGCGAGGATGGTCTTTTGGAGTTGACATAATAATCTACATAAGTACATATCATATATTTTCTAAACGCTAAGCCATTAAACCAGAATAAATGAGCCCCTAAACATCGCCTTGATACCTAGAGTGTTTATATTCAAACAAAAAAAGTCAAACTAGAACAAGTAGGCCCTAAACATTGCCTTGAGACTTAGTGTGTGTATCAAACAAAAATGTTAAAGCTTTAAGAGTGCATTAGGACTCGTATGTATGAGAAGAAACTAAGCTTTAAGAGTGACTTAGTGCTTAGGCAATGATGAGGACATCAACACCAGCGATACATCCTCTCCGACACAACCTATAGGTGGTCCTCTTACTCGTGCTCGTGTTCGTCAACTTAATAATCGAGTTCCTTGATAAGCTCGTGTCCATCTTATTTAGACAATGGAAACGCGTGCACTCTTGTTTTGATTAGGAACCAAGGAGAAGACCGAAAGGGAGAAGGACTCACGCTCGCTGGATTCGGACA
>Ga0182004_10002662_pt1 | contig 13988 bp, 11 predicted proteins | sample Sormic07211540_1_FD_120479 | JGI IMG/M metagenome (GOLD analysis project Ga0182004, IMG submission 120479) | Endophyte microbial communities from Sorghum bicolor roots, Mead, Nebraska, USA - 072115-40_1 MetaG | ecosystem: Host-associated > Plants > Roots > Unclassified | place: USA: Nebraska...
CTAAGAAGCTTTCTAATGAAGAAACTAAAACTAGTGAGAGCTCATCATTTGGGTCAAATGATCAATCATGTGATATTACTAACCCTTGTGATGTAGGAAAGAAGCATGTATCCACCTCTTGTGTTGATTTATTGTTTATGCCATGTTCTTCACATACAAATGCTTGTTCTACCTCTTTGTTTAGGCATTCATGTGCATAGTGCCCGTACCCACAACCCTCATAACAGGGTCTGATAACATTGCTTACTAAAGATGCGAGAGCACATTGTGTTGTTGTCGCAGTGCTAGCCACATTGGTTTGGTAGGTGCATAGTCAGGAATTATGGGAGGTGTCTGAATCACTTTAGCAGGCCTCTTGCATGTGTCAACATTCAAAGCATTTCTTTTTTTGCTTGGTAGTGATGGCCAAGCTCATTAGATCATTGAAATCTTAAGTGGCGAGTGGCATTTTGTCTTGCATCATCAGGAAAAGACTATTCATGAACTTTAGATAGTTCACTTCATCGATGAGAATATCATTGGGGGCATGTTGTACAAGGTAATTGAAGTGATTGGCATAGTTAAGCACACACATTCTTCCTCGAGTGAGATTGCAAAACTTAGTTGCCTTGATCGCCATGACTCCGCTGAGATGAATAAAGCTTAAAAGACCGCCTTGAATTGGGTGCATTCCAATCCGATGTTCTCTAGCAAGCGGGGGCATGATGGGCGCCATAAGCCTATGGTGTCTTGATGTTGATGAATAGTGAAATTGATCTTTTCCTCACCCATGCATTAAATGAGGGTGAACTTTTTGCTCAATGGAGCGGAGTCAATGATCCGCATCTAAAGGATCACCGCCTCCCATGAATATAGGAGGCCGTGTCGAGGAAAGCATGATGACCTTGGGGATTGCGGCCCCTCCAACTTGGTCTCTTTGTTTTGCTTGAAAAGCATCGATCACATTGAGAATTCTCCCCATCATTTGCTCCTGGCATATCTAGCCTGCTACGTCCCGAGCTAGTATTTGCTCAAAGGGACATGAATCCCTTAGGTGGAGGTGGAGGATTGTTTTGTCCACCCTAGATTTCGAGGCTCTAATACTGACCATCCTGTCCAGGACACATCTCATGTTAGATGTGTTATACAAAATGAGACATAATCGAGGTAGAATAATGCATCTATAGGAGATTAAAATTGAACATGCTAAAATAGATCATCGTATTCCACACCGTAATGCATTACAAACAAGGAATCACATAGGCCATAATTAAACACCAACTTAACATTACCATTCCAAGTCTCAACACATACGTAAACATAGTTCAAGGTACATGATATAAGTGCATTGTGCATATGCTGGAGACTAATGTGAGAAGTGAATTTTGTTTGCTCTATGCCAAAATCTATTTCTATCTACATTATTGTTGTTTGACTAATTGAGAAAGTAACTTTAAGGAGAATCCGCTCTATAAACTCTGCCAAAAGACTCATAATGTTAGCTGCCGAAAAGGTATGGGCAAGGTTGTTTGCTTGAGATGATTTGCCGATTTGTTAGCCATTTAGCAATGTTTTTCTTTCATAATAAATCAATGAAGAGTACTTTCAGTCATGACTTATCAGCCAAGCGAATAGGCTAGGCGTTCTAAGAGCAGCTCTAACAGTTTGCCATCCGGCTTTCTTGTCCTTAATTTTTTGGTAAAATAATAAAACTCTCTCTAATAATTTGGCGTGCGCGTGGCCTAGGAGCGCGCATGTGGAGTTTTCTGGGCCATCTAGTAAGCAGGAAGAAAGACATGGTTCCAAGTGAGAAAAATGCAAGAGAGAAAGATCTGGTGAAAAAAGAGCTTAAACACGTATAGAAAAAATCTAGGGTTCCTAATACAAATATAGGACCGTGTTGTAGAAGAAAATGCCGAGATTTCTTTTTATTAGATAGAAATATAGGAAACTCTTGGAGATGACTTCTTTTTTTCTCTCCTCATACTAATTTAAAAGTTGGTAAACACCATATTTGAAGGAACAAATATGAGAATCTCTTGAAGGTGATCTAACAAATCAAACACTTTCATAATAATCCTGGGTTGGCAAACACCATATTTGAAGGAACAAAATACAAGGATCTCTTGGAGATGCTCTAACAAATCAAAACACTTTCATAATAATTCTGGGCTCTTCTTTGCAAAAAGATTAATTACGAAAACGGATTCATACATTTCTTGAGGGTCCATACTAATTTAAAAGTTGACAAACACCATATTTGAAGGAACAAAATATGAGAATCTCTTGGAGATGCTCTAACAAATCAAACACTTTCATAATAACCCTGGGTTGGCAAACACCATATTTGAAGGAACAAAATATAAGGATCTCTTAGAGACGCTCTAACAAATCAAACACTTTCATAATAATCCTGGGCTCTTCTTTGCAAAAACATTAATTACGAAAACGGATTCATACATTTCTTGAGGGTCCAACATGGAAAATGTCCCCATCTCTCGGACAGGAACGGAAGAGGAAAAAAAAAAGGGCGCAAACAAACCAGCACACGGGGGGCGCAAAAACGCCGGTCGACCGGCACGAACGGGATCGTCGACTCCCCTCCCCTTCTGACGCCCCCGCTCGCACGCTCCCCACATCATCCTCCTCGCCCGCAGGCCGCAGCAGCACGCGCTCCGCTCCCCACGCCGGCCGGCACGCCCGAGCCCCGTGTCGAGTCCCCCACCCCATCGATCCCCGCCGCGCCGCCCGCCCGCCTTTCCCCGCCATTCTTCTAGAACCTCCCCAGCTCTCGCGAGCCTACTCTCCCCAGCCCGAGATCCCTCCCCCACCGAGATCCCGCGCCGCCATGGTGTCGTGACGGCGGCGGAGGCGGAGGCGGAGGCGGCGCCATGGAGCGGGAGCCCATGTCCCCCGACGACCGCCCCGAGTCGTCTGCGGCTGCGGCGGCGCAGCAGCAGCCGCAGCCGCAGCCGCTGGAGTGGCGGTTCGCGCAGGTCTTCGGCGAGCGCGCCGCGGGAGAGGATGTGCAGGAAGGTAATAATAAATAAATACAACCCGCCGCGAGCCTCTGGGGCTCGGCCGAGTTCCGTCGCGCCCTCGCGAGATCTGGTCCGTCCGGTGGGTTCCGGAGAGGTTTAGCGGAGCCATGCGTTTCGTCGCCACGGGTGTCCGGGGATCGCCGGGGGTTTCTTGGGCTGGCCGGGCGGGCGGGCGGCGGCGAGCCAATGGGTCGTGGCAGGCTTTTACGGTGGCTTGGGTGTCGAAGCGTTTGGCTTGTTCGACTTGGTGGAAGTGCTATGGTCAGTGTCTTAACTGCGATTTACGACTGTTTACTGCCTACACCGCCCAGGTTTCTCTACTTGGGCAAACTGTGTCTCGTTCGAGTAACTACTTCTTGTGGTGGTCTTTGTCGTGTAATTTGGCTCCAACAGATTGGCACTCTGGTAGCTGTGCTTTGTATTTGGCAAATGTCTATATGCGTTGGGAGTTGCATTGAAGTTAGAATGCAGAATGGATTTATTGGAAATATTGCCGGTGTTATATAGGTATGCCAGTGGAGGGTCTGAAAGTTAAAACCTTTTTTTTTTCATAATTTGTTGAGGACATGGGGTAGTTGATTTTGGTTTCCTCGAGATTTTCCTTAGCTCTTGGGATTATCAACAACAACAACAAAGCCTTTTTGACCTCTTGGGATTATCTGGCAGATAATTTATGAGGCCTTGTTTACTTCCACCCAAAATCCAAAAACTTTTCAAGATTCCCTGTCACATCGAATCTCTAGACACATGCATGAAGTATTAAATATAAACAAAAATAAAAACTAATTGCACAGTTTGGTCGAAATTTACGAGACGAATCTTTTGAGCCTAGTTAATCTATGATTGGACAATAATTACCGCAAACAAACGAAACTGCTACAGTGTCCCGAAAAAATTTCGGAAACGAACTAAACAAGGCCTCTGGCATCTGTCTACAGTAGTTCAATCTTTTCAAAACTCTTGTTTCTAGCTTGGGGCTGTCATTGCTTCTGAGCTGTATGCGTTCTGTAGTGTCCTTTCAAGATTGAGCTGCACCCTAACATTCTGAGCATTTCATATCTGGTAGGGTTCAGAAGTGTGCCAAGTCCAGAAACAATCCATCAGTTTGTCTGGCTTCCCCTGGCCATTTGCTATTATGCTATATAGGCATGTGTAGGATCGTGCAATATACTGCTTTTCATGTGGATTTTCAGTTTCTCTGTGGTTTTGTGTTGAAATGGTGTTTCTTCGATTAGTACTCATTTAGGAATAGTGAGGTATAGTTCTCTTAGATCTTGATTAGTGCCTGTTGTGGAATAGTGAGGCATATTTGTTTATATGCCCCTCAGATCTTTGCACTTTGTCCTGTACACATTTTTATGACTATGAAAAGGTTGATCAAGGTGTTTCCTTCTTTTCTTTCCCACCCTGAGCAACTCATCGATGTGCTGTGTTACAGGCTTGCAATGGCTACAGAAACATCAGTAACAACCAATTAGAAGGTGGACTTAATGGCATAGCCAATCTCTATTCATGAAACAAAGAAAGAAAAGCAAAGGAAAGAAAGAGAGAGAACAAGTGATTCAATCCCATGCCTGCCTATCCAGTTTGCTGCTTGCTCCTGAGCACGCACTGGAGGTACAAGGCCATGGGTACTCCTTGCTGTGTGTGAACCAACCGGCGGCCGGTGGACTATCCCACCCTCCTCTGCCTCCTTCCCCACTCAGTGACAAGCTCGACTTTGATGGCCGTGGCTTGAATTTGCTGTCTGAACTCTGAATTAGATTTTGGTGGCACTGGTCTTTGATCTGGCCACCAAGGTGCTTGATTTGGTGTCTAATGAAGACACAGGGAGGATATGAGCAAGGTTTGGGAGAAAGAGGTTGCTTGGAAAGCTTGCTTGTGTGGGTCAGCCGATTTGGTTTGCCTGGGCTAGATTGCATCAACTAGTCTAGCTACACATTACGATGTGTTTCCAAAGACTACCAATATAAAGGCAGTACCCTCTTCGAGATGCTTTTCACTACCGTGTTTCCAAAAATTGATCAATTATTGCAGGAGATTCACAAAAACAAATTGACGTTAATGAGATTAGATCTTAGGACCCCCATATTCCATTGTTTGGATACATAGTCCCAGCATGACCATTTTCCATATAAAATTAGCACAAAGTTAGACTATTTGGGCAGACAAGATTAGACGGTATTGAGGTTTATGACGATAATTAGTCATGGGCAAGAGTTGATGTAGTGTCCTTTTTCTAATAAACCCACTTCTATTTATTGTCTTGTTCATTTCACTTGTTATTTGTTGTGACAGCTTGATTTGTTTGCCAGCCAAATCAGTTTGTAATCTTGATCAGATATGCTACTTGTTTCAGTGGACATAATCTCTGCAATTGAGTTTGACAAATCCGGCAATCATCTTGCCACTGGAGATAGAGGTGGACGTGTGGTTTTGTTCGAAAGAACAGACATCAGTGATGTAAGTACTACACTATGTAAGTTCTGTATTTTTCCTTACTTAAATCTCTTGTGCCCATAGTGCTAATGTATGTGCAGAATGCTAGTCGAAGAGAACTTGAGAGGCAAGAATATCAGGCTGCTAGGCATCCTGAGTTCCGTTACAAGACCGAATTTCAGAGTCATGAACCTGAGGTACGTGGGTCTTAAAGTGGGGATAGTAACAATTTGTTCATGAATATCAATTGACTTCTTGTGTCTGAGCCATATCTAGCTTGGATTATTTTCGCAGGAATTGTGATGGAAAGGAAACATCAAATATTTCTGCATGCTTTATTATGTGTCAAATTTATATGAAAATCATTAGTCATGTGTGCAAATTTAAAAGGATCGATGAACTTGAATACATAATAAAGCTGGAGGAAATTGCATCATGAATTCATGTCCTTTCACTATGTTCTTTTCCATAGATTACTTGCTAGTTGCTACTAAGAAATGGGAATTTTTCTAGTTTTACATTCTAATTGCCAAGACTAATTTATCAAATGAGCTATTTGTTGCTTAGCAGTAAAACTCTAGCTCACTCGTACCATTTAAAAGCAAACAGTTACATAGTTAATTATGAAATATAGATGGTAGTCTAGAAAAACATTGCTTCCATGCAAGTTTTTCAATACATTATCCAGGAATAAGTGCCATTTTTAGAATGCTTGCATCGATCCATTTAACTTTTTGGCTACTAATTTGCACAGTAATAGTTCAGCCACATAAGATTAGTACTTTACTTTCAGCTTTGTTCTAAAAAATGGAAGTAATACTAGTATTTTTTTAGGAGCAGTATCTTCATTTTTCCGTTTATTATTTTCCGTAGCATTTTAGCATGACATCAATGACCAGTTTAGTGTATTACACTGTAACAACACTATTGTAAATCATTAATCTTATGCTCCCTCCGTTCCAAATTATAGATTACCTTAACTTTGTCCTATGTCAAACTTCTCTAACACTGACCGAGTTTGTAGGACAAATATATACTAGCATCTACAATACCAAATAAATGCACTATCAAGAGTCAAGACAAATTTCATGGTGGATTTGATGAAACTAATTTGATTTTGTATGTGTTGGTCCATTTTTTCAATAAACTTGGTCAAAGTTAGAGAATTTTGACTTAGGCCAGAGCTAAAGTGACTTATAATTTGAAATGTAGGGGTAGTTTGGAGTTTGTATCCAAGGTTTCTAATGACACTTTTGGGGAGAGAGTACGAACTCTGAAAAATATAGTGCAGATTAGATTACCAGAAAAGACAATATAAAACCATACATAGTCCAAATGACACTCCAAGTGAAGCTATAGTAGTATACTGGAATATGTCAAATTGTGAATCTCTTATTCTGACTTCTGTGCAATTCATGTAGTTTGACTACCTAAAAAGTTTGGAAATCGAAGAGAAGATTAACAAGATCAAGTGGTGCCAAACAGCCAACAATGCACTCTTTCTCTTGTCTACAAATGACAAAACAATCAAGTATTGGAAGGTATGCATAAAAGAGGTTGTTCATTGGTTTACTTTCATATGTTGACAACTTCATAGCTCATCTATTGTCTAGACTAGACCTGTTATACCTTGGTGTTAAGGTGTTGTATCCATTATATAGTCCAAAACATATTCATAGCACCTTAATGCAGGTTTACATATTTTTCCCAGTCTTACTCCTGAGAAGGAATATATTCATGAACTTATCTTTAAGCAAGTGTTTTGTATCCTTATCTTTACAAACACAATCAAATTATGCTTTATCTTTTTCACAGCTCGTTCAGTGGTATTGCTTGTGTTTTTAGACTTTCTCATTATTTGCAAGTGAGCATGATTACGTAATGGTGTCCATGGTGCTTTGGTATTCTATAGGTTCAAGAGAAAAAAGTGAAACGTGTTTCAGTGATGAATTTGGATACCTCCCAAAGTTCAGACAATGGTTCAACTTCAAGTCCAGGTACCAGTAGTTGCAGGGCTCTTCTCCCAAATGGTGGATGCTCAGAAAAGATGTACACTCCGAACAACAATTTGTCGTTTCCTCCAGGAGGATGTGCTTCGCTGCGTTTGCCTGTGGTGGTAGTACTTAAACCCACTTCATCCATCATGTCTAGTGTTGTACAACATGATGAGTTAGCATTGCTTGCATGTACAATACAATAGTTTTTTCCCCTTATGATAGAGAAGTAGACATTCTTCTAACAGACTATAGATAACATCAGTGACAGTATGAATAGTTTCCTTTACTGTTTATGCAGGTTACGGGCCAAGAATTTAATCATGTCGCGAGATGCCGACGTGTATATGCCCATGCTCATGACTACCATATTAATTCCATTTCAAATAATAGGTTAGCTTCCTTCATGATATTACGGATGTCTAATCAAATCTGCAAAAAATATGCTCTTGTTGTACTGAAACAAATGTTCAGTTTCCTTGTCTCATCTTCCTTCATATTGTTTATGTTATCTTACAATAGTGTCTTATTGGATTTGTTTTTAAGTGCATACTTTTTTTTGACATATTTGCCTTGATCTCTCAGTTCAAACATAATCATACAAGTTAAAACACTATCTAACCAGTGTCAAACTGGGAAAAACGGAATCAGTGACTTCCAAAGGTTGGTTTGCTTAAAAGACTCCTGACACAATTGAACCTGGATGGACCAATTAGGCAGTTTTTTCATGAAATTAGTGGACTGTAGGATTTGGAAAAACACCAGCAAAGTATAGAGCAAATGTAGGTGGAGTTTCCTAGCCTTTTGGGTCCAGCACTGTCTGGTGGCCACCTGCTGCAAAACAGTGATTCAGTGGAGAGCTAATCCTTGGATCCCCATGACCCTACAGCAGCTGATTCACATCTTCCTCTTTCATCTAGTGTTCCCAGTGTCTGCTGCAGACTCCAATGTAAATAGTAATAGCGGTTGCTTGAGCTGCATATCCACTTCATGGTTCATCTGTTTCCATCGAGTCATCCCCATATCAAGATTTTTAGCTTGTTTTATTTCATATTTTGTGTATTTCCCAAAAGATTCTTCTATTGCCCAAAAAATATCATGGTTTATCCTGGTTTCATAGGAGGTAAGCTGCATGTGCAGTGTGCATGGTTTTTGAGGCATTGTGGTGTCCAGTGGTGCTCTGGGTACACTATGCTAGGCTAGGCAATATGGCATCCGTGGTGCCTGATGTACGCCTCAACTCCTTGGCGACGACTCAAAAACCATGGTAGTGTGTAAAACCTGTATGGTGGCAACAGTGTTTTTCACCTTCTAGTAGGAAATGTGGTCTATGACTTTATGCAACATAAAGGCTTTGAATTAGATAAAACAAAAGAAGCTTAATTTTTTTTCATTATAAATAAGAAGTTACTGCTCTTAAGGGTATTACAAATTACTATATGTTTTTTTGAATGAGTTAATGTGGTTGAGTTTTTTTGGGAACTTATATTTTACTGCTTGGGTTTATTAATATGATGATACCGTTTCCTCACTTTGTTTTGTTCACAGTGACGGAGAAACATTCATATCAGCAGATGATCTGAGAATAAACCTTTGGAATTTAGAAATTAGCAACCAGAGCTTTAACATTGTTGACATGAAACCTGCAAACATGGAGGATCTAACTGGTAATCTTTTTCAGTCTGATAACTAGTTATGCTGTGCAGTGAGCTTCCTGTTTCTTGTAAACATTACATTATACATGCAAATGTTATCAGATTAGGTTGATTCAGTCTAGTAGCTTGATGCTGTGGTGTTCTTGAAATAGTAGAGTTGGATGCATTGCAAGATATAGGCAGGACTTGTGCCTTTTACCCTGCAAACTGCCACGTGCAGGTGTTATATGGTATGCAAGTTCTGGGGCTGATCATGTAAAACATCTTCAACATCTCTGCAGCCTTCCAATATGGTTGGAATAGCAACTTGCATCACATCTACCTACATTAACTCCTATTTGGGTGTGGCGCAAATGATGGACAGTGTTGAATGGAGTTGCTTCAGGAACACAGTTCCTATTCTCTAAACCTAGCAACTTTGTACCTATCAGTCAATTACTTCTCAGCTGTATGTTAATAATATGCTACCTAGCAATTCCTTCTCAGAAGTATAGATTTTGTAGCTGCCAACAGGTGAGAAATTCATAAACATAGTAGTTGCTTTATGGAAAAAACAAGATTAGATAACACAAAACAACCTGCATTAGGTTTTAATGTGCAAAAACAAAACTAATACAATTTGCAGATGTGACTGCAAAATTTGTTTGTTGACTGGTTGTGAGACACTTTGGCTGTTGGTTAATAGATCTTTGTAGGTGTTCATTTATTCTCATGTAATTCCTGTTGGTTCCGTACTTGTTATGTGGCAACACCCATTACATTATAATTCTGTGAAATTTCAGAGGTGATTACTTGTGCGGAGTTCCATCCAACTCACTGTAATACACTAGCATATAGTAGCTCAAAGGGTACTATCAGGCTTATTGATCTGCGGCAGTCAGCACTGTGTGACAACCATGCTAAACTGTTAGTAATTCCCCTTGAACTTCTTCAGTAACATTATCATTGATTAGAAGGCAATGCTTAAATTTTATCATTTCTAATAGCTACAAACATTTTAAGTTCATCTATTGGTCATGGTATATATCTGATTTAACTGGGGCATCTTGTTCAGATTTGAAGAACATGAAGCACCAGGATCAAGATCCTTTTTTACAGAGATAATAGCATCAGTTTCGGATATAAAGTTTGCAAGGGATGGAAGACACATTCTTAGTCGTGATTATATGACACTCAAGGTTTGCAACAGACCTATCTGTCCCGTTTGCTGAATGTCTACTTCTTTTACTCTCTGTATTATTTGTGCACGAGGTGGCTAAAAACATCAATTTTATTACCAGAAAAACACATGTCAAAATGTTCTTCATCTTTCTCTATCCAGGTCTTGAGGCATTGAGTTCATCTTTCAATATTATATATAAGCTGTGTGTGACATCATTGAGTTATGTAATGGACATGGTCTGATTCTAATTTTTTGAAGCACACTTAACATCAATATAATTTTGCTCCACTGGTCCAAATGGCATTTTGTGTTTTTTTTCGATGTTGACCCATTGACTGGCTACAAAGTAATATGCATCTTACTCAGACCCCTAGTGATTAAAATTCAGACGCTCCTCCCATATTATTGATCTGTCAGATATTTAAATATTTTACCTTGGAATTTGAGGATCGAGGAACTTTTTGCGCCCTGCCTTCCGTGATAAAGATGTTTGTCTACTAGAGATATTTTTATTTAACTGTTTGTTTCTTCAGTTGTGGGATCTAAACATGGATTCAGGCCCAGTTGCAACTTTTCAAGTTCATGAATACTTACGTCCTAAGGTGAAGTTTCTTATCATCTGAATGAGAATGAAAGAGCCATATCAATATCTGCTGTAATCTGATACTGTGGTTAACATCATGTTTTGCAGCTTTGTGATTTATACGATAATGATTCAATTTTCGACAAATTTGAATGTTGTCTCAGTGGTGATGGACTCCGTGTTGCAACTGGTTCTTATAGGTATATCCTTATTGTCGCATTATGAGCTGCAAGAATTGCTAGCTGTTGGTTTATTTAACACTTCTCTATGTTAACTCTTTCTTGTGGCATTGTAATTGCAGTAATTTGTTTCGCGTTTTTGGTTGTTCTCCTGAAAGTACGGAGGCATCAACTTTGGAAGCCAGCAGAAATCCCATGAGGTCTGTCAATGCTGGGATTATCATTAATGTGTATGTTGTTTAGTGGGTTTAGGTTATACTCTACCTGAATATAGACTATTTCAATATAATTCATAAGGCCCTTGCTCCTCAATTAACTAATTTGCCACTCCAAGTGAGCTCAGTATTTAAGGCAACAATAACAACAACGAAGCCTTTTACGTTTTTTTCCTACTTATGGAGTTACGTACCAAAAAAAGAACACCTCACTTATGATGAGCATCTTATGTCAAAGTTGTTTGGGCCACCAAACATTCAAGATTCAATTCAATATAGGTGACCCGTGACCATGTATTTGTAGGTAACAAAACATGATATCAACACCAATCCATCATGCACTCTACTTGCAAATTATTTTTCCATGCTCGGCTAAACTTCTATTATTTAATTATTGGAATCGTGGAAACCCATACAGGAGACAGGTTGTTAATCCAGCAAGGCCTGCACGGACTCTGACTTCTTTGACCCGTGCTGTGAGGAGAGGTCAGTAGCTCTCTCTGCGCTGCCAGTCTTGAATTTATTTGTTTCTGTACATGGACCAGACCATGCTCTCCTAGTTTAAAGTTCTAACTGCATTTGGTCCTGATCAATTAAACTCATGGTGCAGGTGGAGAAAATACAAGCATTGAGGCCAATGGAAACTCTTATGATCTCTCAACAAAACTGCTCCATCTTGCGTGGCACCCAACCGAGAACTCCATCGCGTGTGCTGCCGCAAATAGCTTGTACATGTATTATGCATAGGGGAAAGTGCTAGAGAAAATTGGTAGTTTTTTGTTTGCTTGCTCGATGTGAAAGGCCATGTTCAAGGATTCAGGTGCAGGAAAATTGTTCTCAATTCGATGGCTGGGGCCGAAAAGCAAGCAGTCGGTGATGGTCCGCAAGATTAGTCCTGGTACAAGTTACTGCCATACGCCCATACTTGACTGGACTTCCTCCCTGGGATTCCTTGGTAAATGTGAAGTACGTGTTCTGATAATACGACGAAGCTTCTGCACCCCCCAAGATATGATGATGACTATAGCTGCCTTGTAGCGAAATTGGCAAGCAGTAAGAAGATTGACAACGACGACAGCAGCTGATGCTAATTTCACCAAAGGTCACAGGAATTTTATCTGCTCACATATCACAAAAAGGCTGTAAGATCCCCCTTTTTTCTTTTGCGACATGTAATGCAAACTAGTCTCAGGGCTAACCATCATCAGTTGTCATGAACTCTGATCAATGAGCATATATATATATATATATATTACTTTCATCATAGCTATTGTAGTTTTCCTACGCAGCTGCTGTTGTATTCATCATTAGATAAGTTTATTACCAGTGCCCTGGTTGTGTGATTCGCTGTAGCGTGGCTCTTCGATTGAATCTTGATTCTGTGTGCAAAGATGGTGCGATGATGAGCGCTTGCTGGTATCCCAATTCCCAGCGAAGCTTGCTTGGTAGCCGTAGCACATCTGTGATGCGTGTCATGCAGTAGCTGACCACAAGAAGCAAAGGCATGTCAACTGACGAGGTCGACGAGGTGCGCATGAATGAATTCTGAACATCTGGGCTTTCCAGAAACAAGGTCAACTATTCAAATTGTCCTGTCCAGGTCCAGGGCCAGGGCCAGGAGACTGCAAGCTCTCATCTGAGGGAGGTAGCAGACGTATGTATTGGGCAATCAACAAGACTGCACGTTTGGTCTGCACCTAGCCCAGGCCTGATCGGTATCATGCCTCTCACTCTCACGGCACGTTACCGGGACCAATTCCTAGTTTAGACCTTGTTTAGATGTGAATTTTTTTTAGATTTCGCTACTGTAGCTTGTTTGTGGTAAATATTGTCCAATTATAGACTAACTAGGGTCAAAAAAATTCGTCCCGCGATTTACAGACAAACTGCATGATTAGTTTTTATTTTCGTCTATATTTAATGCTCTATGCATATGCCGCAAGATTCTATGTGACAGAAAATTTTGAAAACTTTTTGGTTTTCGGGGGTGAACTAGTTTACATCAAAAACTTTTTTCGATTTGTATACTGTAGCACTTTGGTTTGTATTTAAGGTTTGTTTGATTGTCCTTGCTAAATTTTAGTCAACTAAACTTTAGTTACTTTAGTACCTCAAGTTCCAAACACACTGACTAAAAAAGAGCCAAAATAGTTGTCTCACCAGTCACTCAATAGTAGCTAAAATAACTTTAATTGGCTAAAATTTAGCAAGAGAAACCAAACAGAGCTTTAGTAGCTATTGTCCAATTATAGACTAACTAGATTCAAAAGATTAATCCCACAAATTACATAGTTTTTTTATCTATATTTGATGCTCTATACATGTGCCGCAAGATTCGATGTGACAGGAAATTTTAAATAGTTTTTGTTTTTTTGGACTAAACAAGGCTTATCTGCAAGTTGATGCGCGTCTACATGGCACGCGCTGGCGAATTGGGGGAATTTGAGCTCCAATTTCGCCAGTTGCCATCTCGTTTAGGTTTTGCCGCTGCCGGTCAGCAATTAACCGCTGAGGGCTGAGGAGTGAGGATAAACTTGTTTTGACCGTCCCGGAGTGTGGGATGGGAATGGGATTCCAGAGGAAACCACGAGATGCGTGGGCGCGCGGCTGACCTTGACATGCATCCGGGTATCGCTTTTTTCAATCAGTGCTTATCGCTAGTGGCGGTGGTAAATACGCACTATTAATGGATCATGAACTGATGAGTGCAGCTTAGTGGTTTAGTTTTGGTATGGTGAAAC
>Ga0182004_10002663_pt1 | contig 13985 bp, 18 predicted proteins | sample Sormic07211540_1_FD_120479 | JGI IMG/M metagenome (GOLD analysis project Ga0182004, IMG submission 120479) | Endophyte microbial communities from Sorghum bicolor roots, Mead, Nebraska, USA - 072115-40_1 MetaG | ecosystem: Host-associated > Plants > Roots > Unclassified | place: USA: Nebraska...
AGAGGTATGGATATTGTAGGCGAAGGTCAGACTCTTGCTCCCATGTTGCTTCACGTTCGGTGTGATTGCTCCATTGCACTTTGCACATAGGGATGGTCTTGCTTCGGGTCTCTTTAGTGTCATAGCCCAAAATCTTGATGGGATTCTCCTTGTATTCCAGCGTATCCTGGATATCAAGCACATCTATAGGTACTTCTTCATCTTCGGGTACCCTCAAGCACTTGCGTAGTTGCGACACATGGAACACAGGGTGCACTCCAACCAACTCTAGAGGTAGCTCAAGCTTGTAAGCAAGCTTCCCAACCTTCTTGCAAATTTTGTAAGGACCAACATATCTCGGTGCGAGTTTTCCTTTAACATGAAATCTGACAGAGCCATGGAGCGGGGACACCTTGAGGTAGACATAGTCCCCGATTGTGGATTTGAGATCTCTACGCCTCTTGTCAACATAGCTCTTATAACGGCTCTGAGCAATCTTCAGATTTTCTTTCACCTGAGCAACTAATTCTTCAGCTTCTTTGATCTTGGCGGGGCCAAAGATTGCCCTTTCACTAGGGTGGTCCCACATTAGTAGGGTTCTTCACTTTTGGCCATATAGAGCTTCAAAAGGAGATATCTTGATGCTCGCCTGGTAGCTATTGTTGTAAGAGAACTCAGCATAAGGCAAGCACTTCTCCCAATCTGTCCTATATTTCTCGACACTAGCACAGAGCTTGTCTTCCCGAATCTGATTCACTCTCTTTGTTTGTACATCAGTTTGTGGGTGGTATGCTATGCTGTAATCTAGCTTGGTTCCAATGGACTCATGAAATGATTGCAATAATCAAGACATGAATATGGGCCCTCGATCAGATATGATGTTTGTCGGGGCACCATGAAGTCTGAGGATATGCTTGACATAGAGATCAACTAGTTGTTTAGCTTGAATTTTTGACCCACAAGGCACAAAGTGAGCTACCTTGGTTAGACGATCAACTACCACCCATATAGAGTCATGGCCTCCTTGGGATCGAGGAAGTCCCACTATGAAATCCATGGATATGCTTCCCCACATCCATTCAGGAACATCAAGTGTTTTGAGCAGTCCTGTGGGTCTTTGGTGCTCCGCTTTGACTCTATCGCAGATGTCGCATTCAACCACGTGTCTTGCAATATTTGCCTTCATGTTCTTCCACCAAAAATGCTTCTTTGCGTCCTGGTACATCTTTGAGCCCCCGGGGTGAACGCAATATTTGGAGTCATGAGCTTCTGCTAAGATCTCCTTTCAAAGCGCAGAGTTGGCAGGTATACAAATTATGTCTTTGAACCAGACAGCTCCCTTCTCATCTTCCCTGAACTCGGGGCTATAGCCTAGCTTTGTCAGCCCTCGGATGTACTCTATCTCCTCACAATCCCTCTAGGCTTCATGGATCCGATCGGTGAGATCATATTCAACACGGAGCTCATGCAACAAGCCATGTGGTAGTATCTCAAGCTGGGAATCATAGATGTCTTGCCTCAACTCGGGTCGCATAGACTCGGTGATCAGAGTGTGGCAATAGCTTTTGCGGCTGAGAGCATCAGCAACTACATTAGCCTTTCCTAGATGATAGTGTATCTCCAGGCCATAGTATTTGATTAGCTCTAGCCATCGGCGCTGCCTCATGTTTAAGTCTTCTTGGTGAAGAAATACTTCAGGCTCTTGTGATCAGTGTAGATATCACATTTGTTGCCAATGAGGTAGTGCCTCTAGATTTTGAGAGCGTGCACAATAGCAACTAACTCGAGATCGTGAGTAGGATATCTCTGTTCATGCTCCTTCAACTGCGGGGATGCATAAGCAATGGCTCTCCCATTCTACATCAACACACAACCAAGTCCTTGGCGAGATGCGTCACAATAGACGACAAAGTCCTTGGTGATATCGGGCAAGGCTAGGACAGGTGTGGTAGTGAGCTTCTCCTTCAAGGTTTGGAAACTATTCTCGCACTCCGGCGTCCATTCGAAAGCTTTTGCGTTCTTGGTGAGGTTGGTCATTGGGCGAGCAATCTTGGAGATGTTCTCGATGAATCGGTGATAGTGTCGCGCCAATCCTAGAAAACTCCTGACTTCCGTCACATTGCGAGGTTGCTCCCATTCTTTGATAGCTTCAATCTTTGTGGGTTCTATGGCAACACCATCAGCAGAGAGCACATGCCCAAGAAAGGCAACTTCATTGAGCCAAAACTCACACTTGCTGAACTAGGCATAGAGCGATTGTCCAGCTAGCCTCCCCAGAACTAGCCTCAGGTGTTGTTCATGTTCCTCGGCAGTGGCGGAGTAAATTAGAATGTCATCAATGAATACCACCACGAACCGGTCTAGCACATCATGAAATACCTTGTTCATCATGTTCATGAAATAAGTAGGAGCATTAGTGAGACCAAAGGATACAACGGTGTACTCAAACTGCCCATAACGAGTGACAAATGTTGTCTTCGGAATATCTTCCTCCCAAATCTTCATTTGATGATAGCCAGACAGAGATCGATCTTGGAGAAGTACTTGGCACCGCGTAGTTGATCTAGTAGATCATTAATTCTTGTTAGGGGGTACTTGTTCTTGATGGTAACAGAATTAAAGTTGCGGTAATTAGTGCACATTCTCATTGAGCCATCCTTCTTCTTGACAAATAAAATAGGGGATCCCCAAGGATAGGCACTTGGCCTAATGAACCCCTTCTCGAGCAGCTCATCAATTTGCTTCTTGAGCTCTGCGAGTTCATCAACTGACATGCAATATGGTCGTTTTGCAATGGACCTGTACCCGACATAAGGTCAATCATGAACTCAACATCACGGTGAGGTGGCATACCAGTAGCTCCTCTGGGAACACCTTAGCATAGTCCTTAACCATAGGTACATCATCAACAGTTTTCTCCTTAGGCTGAGATTCTTCCTAGGCCTTGAGGGCGCACAGGAGTGTGATAGACTCTTCCTGACTAGGTCTACACTCGGCTTTTTTGTGGATTGGTGGGGTGGAACAATCGGAAACATCTAGAGGAACATGATATCACTCCTTTGTCTTTGGTTAACCAATCCATACCTAGGATAACATCTAGGCCATCGTACGGTAGCAGGGTAAGGTCGGCTTTAAAAGTTACTCCCTCAATGCTAAGTTTCACTCCCTTACATATGTGGGTGCTTCTCATCTCTCCTAGGGGTGATGTGGTAATTATGGGTGCTAGGCGTGGAGTAGATGGTATATTATGTTCATGTGCAAACTTGGATGATATGTACGAACAAGTAGCTCCAGTATCAAAGAGAACAGATGCAGTAATGCCATTAACCAGGAACGTACCGTACACCACATATGGTGCAGCCTGGACCTCCTCAGCTGTGATGTGGTTGAGGCGACCATGGGAAGCAGACCCTCTGTACGGAGTCTTCTGTGTAGTAGGGGCAGTGGCCTTCAGAGGACACTGAGCAACCTTGTGACCAGGCTGGCCACAGTTGAGGCAGGTGAAAGGCGCGCCGCTTGAGGTTGGTCCGGGGGCCTTCCGGTCACTCATACTTGGTGCAGCATGTGCAGGAGTAGGGTGGTCATCCTTGTGGTGAGGCTACTCTGAGCGATCACGAGGGTAGCGGTCCTGGGAGCAGTCACGTGAATGATCACGGGGTGAGGGTCACATGAACGGTCACGGGAGTAGCGGTCACATGAAGGGCGGGAGTAGTCTGTTGAGTGAGTCCCGCCTCTCTTCCTGGATCTAGAAGCTTCATCCTTGTAGTAGCAGGGGCGTCCAGACAACGACCTATCCCGGTGGAACCTCTTGTGATCCCTGCCACAGTTAGAGAACGCAAATCTGCGCTTCTCCCTTCTGCTTTCTTCACTAGCTTCAATTTGATCCTTCTCGATTTGTATGCTCCGATCGATTAGATCATGGAGGGTACGCCTCTTGCCTCCTCCCAATACAACCTTGATCTTGGTGTTCAATCCTTTCCTATAGTGATGGACCTTCTCCCTTTCGGAGGCCACCACGGCAGGGGGGCATAGCGCAGGAGGGTGGTGAAGTGAGAAGTGTACTCATGTACAGTGTCACCCTTCTGCCGGAGGTTGCGGAACTCATCTTCCTTGCTGTCCAGGATTCCTTCTGGAATGTGGAATTCAGTGAAGGCCTCAACGAACTCATCCCAGGTGATATGCTCGGGGTCCTCATGTGCATCAGAGTAGCTGTCCCACCAAGAGTGAGCTGCTCCAGTGAGCTGGTGGGCTGCGATCCCGACGCACTCCTCGTCGGTGCAGGTAGTGAGGTCCAGCTTCTTCTCAATCTCCCTCAACCAATCATGAGAAGCTAGGGGCTCCAAGTGAGTGCCATCAAAAGTGGGCGGCCTGAGCTTCAGAAATCCATCCAGCTTGCGCTGGAAATCATCTAGCCGTTCACCACCACCATTGCGGCAGTTCATGCCATCGACCAGGGCGTCCATCAGCTGTGTTTGCCGAGCCATCACCTCAGCCAGATTAGGTGGAGGCGGCGGTGGAGGGTTGTCGTTGTCGTTGGCATCGTGCGCGCCATTAGCCTAGGGCGTCTGCTTGCGACCGTCTCCCTCATTGCGGCCACGACGGTTGTCATCACGTCCACCGCAACCACCACCACGCCGACAAGTGCGGCGATTGTCAACATGCCCAAGGCTAGGCGCGGGGGACGGGGAGCAGCACTGCAGGTGGTGAGAATGGCGCATTGACATCTGTGACATGGCAACAAGGGGGTTTAGTAGGTGAGGCATAGGTCATAAAAACTATAACCAAATTAATTACTTGAGATTCAATAATTTAATGAACGATTTCATCAATTTAATTAAAACATTTAATCGATCCTACACTCACATAAAGAAGAAGCAATAAAATCCATAAAAATTTCGGTAAGACCCAAACACTCATTACATTGGTTTTATTACAGGACGACTTCTCCAGTAGCTATTCTAGGAGAATTTCGAGAAGCGTACTATGCGTGGGTATGTTGTAATGGTAGGCTTGCTATTCTCCATCTTATCCACCGTGGTGCTTGAGGTTGGGCATGTTCTTGAAGTTTGTCGTTGCTTCAAGGGCCCAAGAACATGATCAATAGGTTAGTGGAAGGGGGTAAGCCATGCACAAAGTAGTGCAAGGTTGGTATAATAACCGAAGAGAGGGTTGGCTTATCCTGTTCTAACGTCCAATTCTAAGGGCTTCATCCTCGGGTCAAGTATGGCTCTGATACCAACTAAAATGACCTGATTTTCCACGAAGGGAAAATCCACAGAGTCGAAGTGTAATATGACCATTTATATCACATTACCCAAATTCTAGTTGATAATCATTATCCATACATCGTACAAAAGCACAAAAAGAGAGAGTATTACTTTATTACATTGCCACATGGCAGAAACAAACATAATTATCAACCGGAACCGCTCGATAGATGCGGAAGGTGGAAACTCCATCGACTTGAGCGAAGGCACGAATCCCTTAGTCGCTATATCCCACAGAATCATATGAACAAGTGTGCCAAAATGTATCAGTATGATTTGTACTGGCCACTCCCACCCTATGTGCTTGCATTGTGGAAATGGATGCAATAAAGGTAAATTCAGGAGGCCTATAAATGGGGCTCCGGTTTCCTATGCATGTAGTAATCGAGTTTAATAATAGTAAAGGACCAATCATTTAACCCATACCCTTATCCACACATCTCCATCCATACCATGCCATATCCAACCATCCCATATCCACCTCCATCACCATGATCAACACAATCGACTCTTAGGTCAACATGCCAACTCCCTCTTGTCCTGTCTCATCGGCCCGCAGCCGTCATCCTATGGCTCATGGTCGGAAGTATCTCTCGGGGAAGGTAGAACACTCCTCTCTCTAGTCTAGTGAAAGCAGAACATAGGAAAAGGTCCATAGCCGAAAGGACAGCATATGTATCAATCGATCAACCATACACTCTGCAGAGGTTTCACTATTCCACAAGATAGCCATCCTCGATGCTTGCAAAGATATAGGCAGATTTCGGGCGCCTGCCGGCCTAGAACAATGCCACCCTACCTCTCAACCCTAGAACACCCCACCTGGAGTGGCTGAAACTATGAAGTCATGTCCCCTATCCCAAATATGGTACCATGATCATCTCGGGAGGGTGTCAGACCATCCTTGCCCATACCTCCCTATCACATTCTCGCCTAGCAGTAGTGGCACTACCCTACCCGGTGGTTCGGCCATCTCCCCCCCATGGGAAGCGAGTGGAAAGCAAGGATTCCCGTGATCCAGTTACTAGCACTTCTAGTACTTAGGTGTGACCAAGCTGGAATATCTTCATCGGGGTTTCCATTTAACGTGCCACCACAGCACCTCCTCCCCAAGCTCCGTCCCCCAGAGACTTACACAAGGTTAACCTCACACATCCACATTTACGACACATTTACCCGCCACAGGTATAACTATCAGGAATGTCCAGTTCATTCCGTGGCATGAGTCGCTCCACAAGCTCGTCATGGATTCCAGCCTGGTCGACTCAACCCTCATCCTTCACACACCCAGGACACACGCCAAGATCACCAATCCTCACCATAGACCCCAGATCCAACACGATCACCCGGTCCGGCTTTCCAAGCCAAACCATCCCCATGGTTCAACACCGGCGTCAAATTGTCGATACAACACCGAGGAGATCATATGTAACATAATATAAAATATAAGCGTGCGACTATCCTATCAGCGGGTGAGCATGGTGATAGGTTATCACAAGGCAGGGTTAACAACAATAGTAAATCTACTATGCAACCCAATAGTAGCATTTATAACATAAAGGTAAAGCGCTAGCAATTCTATTATTTGCAGTGCATAATAGGTTCTACAAAAGGGGGTGGGATGTGGCACCTTCAGAGTAGTCGTCACCTAGCTCCTCCCGATACTCGCGGTCCTCGTGAGACCGACCCTCCTCTATCTCTAAAACATAGAATATTGGTCGTGGAAGCGTCCCCTATTGATGAGCACAAAGAACAAATGAAAAATGAAAAGATCCAAATGCACTCAAAAAGTATATCATCGTGTAGATCTCGATTCTATATTAACCAGTGATTTTTGGAGTCCATATGAATAAGACATGATTTCTCTAGAGTTTATACATTTTAAAGAAAAAGGAAAAGGATAAACCCTGTCCTGGGCGCGCGGCGGCATTTGGCGCGGTGGAGCGAGCATAGCGCGACGGGTCACGGCGCGGCGATGGCGCTACGGACGGCGGAGCATGGCACGGTGGCGGCATGCAGCGCTTCGTGCGGAAGCGGGGCGTCGCGGACGGTGGCGCGTGGTGCGTTGGGGTGCGCGGCGCCGTGGACACGGGGGTGTGGAAGGAGTGGCGGCTCACCGATGGAGCAGTGCACGACGACGGTCGACAGCGACGGCTCGGGGAATCTTAGCGGACGGCGAGGGTGGCTCCGGCGTGCTGCTTGGTGGGGCAGGGGGCGAGTGGGGTGAGGCGAGTGTTGGGGGCGCGTGCGGTGTCACGGTGAAGTGGGGCGCGGCCTCGGGCCTGGGGACCGTCTCATAGAGGGGTGAGGGTGGAGCTCGGTCGTGGTGGGTGACACGAGGTTTGGTCCGCTGCGGCACGTGGAGCGCGGGCGAGAGGAGGCACGGTTGCGCGTGCGCGGCGTGCGGCCAGGTCCCGCGGGAAGCGGGTCGCGCGGAGCACGGCCTGCGTCGCGGCTACTGAGCACGTCGCGCGGGAGGGCGAGGTCGCGGTCATGGCGGGTGTAGGGCGTGGGCGCGAGCGTTGGAGCTCGGTGGCAGGCGGAGCGGCGGGCGCAGGGCGTGGGCGCATGGAGCGGGGCCTTCTTTCTCTCTTTTTTTCCTATTTCTCTTTCCATTATTCCTTTCCTATTTTGTTTTCCTTTCTTCTCTACTTTGTCTTTTCTAATTTACTTTCTTTTACGTAATTAGAGTTTAGGTAGGTTGCTACTTAACCAATTAGATAAGAAGTAAAGCATAAAAACAAAAATCCAAATAAAACCCAAATCACCCTATATAATTTATGATGCAAATAAAATAATTATGCTTTGTAAGGATTAACCTAGGGTGAACATTGTGAGGTGTGAACATTATAATAAAGCAATAATATAGGATGACGTGTCTCATAGGTAGGTTTGCTACATGGCACTCATCATTACACGGGATATCTTAAAATTTTTTTTGTGGTTGTAGTTTTTGTGTCGGGTAATTTTTAGGGTTGTTACAGTTGGATCTGTGTATCTCCAATTATGAATTGTTCTTGGGGCTGTCCTGCTGTGTGTAGTATGCTGCTTGTTTGTGTAGTTAGTTTGTATCTTTGCTAGGCCTTGTGGAGCTCTTGTGTAAACTTGTTGAGAAGTTTGCTCCGTAAATGAGTGTCCAGTGAGGTGTTGTGTTTGTACTCACGTAATGCATCTTTCATTGCATTGTGTGCATACATCCCTGACTCATTGCACGTGCATGCAATAGGTGCATCGGAGACCGGAGCCACGCTCGAGATTGAGATGGTGAACCCGGAAGGGCAGGAGAATAACTCGAAGTCAGAGGCCCGGCCAGCAGGACCCGAGGATCCCAAAGAGGAAGTCGAGTGCCAAAGTCACGATTTCGCGTTGTTCGTAAAAGACAAGCCCCAGAGCATTTTAAGCCTCCCACTTTATTTTACCAAGCATGAGTGAATGTGTTATATCTATTGCTGCATTATGTATAGGAGTTGGATGAAACCCTTGCTGCACTATACCCTTGTCCAAATATCACACCTTACCCTAGTATAGAGTTAGGATCGAGTAGTTTCTTAGCCATGCTTAAAACGGTAGAAGTCGGGTGATGTCCTGTCACCTACGTGAAATAGGGTCTGTTTGTGGATCACGGTTGGCTATATTTGCTATCGTGGGAAAAGAACCTGGTTAAGCTGATTTAAGCCAGTTAGAGTTTTGCAAGGTGGTATTAACTTGATCTATGGCAACTAAGGACCGATCATTGTATGTCCTCTTGTCATGTTGAACGCATGTCTGACACTTAGTTGGCCAGATAACTCGTTCCGACCGTGAAGCCTAGTACTATGACTCAGGCCGGAATATCGGCAAGTATAAAGTGCGCACTACCGGAGGAAGTGCGGTGTGCGGGGGGGCATTGGCGTAAGACCAAGGGCAGGTGATTTCAATGTCCTGATCTTCCTGGCAGAGTGGCAGCCCTCGGAGTGCGGTGCTAATCGGAGCTGCGATTCCTGAGTCTTACCAAAGGTGACCTGGTTACTCTCCGATGGGGGATGCATGGGTGAGTGCTAGGAATAACCCTCCAGCTGGATAGGAATCGATTCGAATCATCGTCTCTCCCGGATAGTGAGAACTTGAAATGACAAGTTCACCCTTTCGACCTCGAGTGTGGGTTGCTTATATAGGGGTCTAGAAAAGTATTTTTGGAAGTGAAATGACAAAGGAAGAAAATTAGACCATAGGCTCCAATTGGAACAAAATTGAAAGATTCACTTTTTATCAATAAGGAAGGTCTCACGATGTAAATGGAGAAAGGTCGCGGTGAATGGCCTCGAGGGCAGGGCGGGTGCCATTAGGGTTTTGGGCGGCCGCCTGACCTTCGAGCCCCTCTGCCTCAACTTTTTTGTACACTTTATGAATTATATTTTTATTCAGAAAAAAGTTGATTTTCTTCGATACTTCAAAAATAAAAGGATCGGGCCTAGATATTTTAATTGAGAAAGAAAGTAATTGCGTATACTTCCTCTAATTCATTGTTGGGCTCTAAAAATAATTTAAGGCGTTGACCATTTACCTTGAATAATGTACCTTCGTTGTTGCGAAGCGTGACGGCTCCATGCGACGATGAGGTCACCACCTCAAACAATTCTTCCCATTTGCTTCATAGTTTTCCATGCCCGAAGAGCTTTACCCTAGAATTAAAAAGTAATACCATGTTGCCTAGGGTGAACTCCTTCTTCTTGATCCTTTTGTCATGCCATCTTTTTACTCTCTCTTTATAAATCTTGGCATTGTGATATGATTTTTCTCTCCATTCTTCTAGCTCAGAGAGTTGCATCTTCCTCTTGTCTCCAGCTGCTTCTTAGTCCATATTCCATCTGTTGATAGCCTAGTGAGCTTTGAATTCTAGCTCCACTGGTAAGTGACAAGTTTTTCCAAAGATAAGCTGATAGGATGACATCCCGATGGGTGTCTTATATGTTGTTCGGTATGGCCAGAGCGCATCATGAAGCTTGTTCTTCCAAGCTGTCCCCATCTCATTTACTATCTTCTATAGAATATTCTTAATTTGCTTGTTTGATGTCTCTGCGTGACCACTTGTTTGAGGATGGTAAGGAGTAGCGACATTGTGATGTATCCCATGCTTTGATAAGTATTGGTCGAAGCACTTGTCGATGAAGTGAGAACCTCTGTCACTTATCACTATCCTTGGGACCCTAAATCTTGGAAATAATATTTCTTCAAACATGTTCTTTGAATGCATACTGTTAGCATTCCTGCATGGAATGGCTTCAACCCACTTGGAGATAATCCACAGCCACCAGGATATACTCATACTTCTTTGACGACGAAAATGGCCCCATGTAGTCAATCCCCCAGACATCAAAGAGCTCTATCTAGAGATTGCTGATGAGTGGCATGGCATCCCTTGAATTGATATTACCAAGTCTTTGGCACAGGCCACATCTCCGAATAAATTCTCTTGTGTCTTCACACATTGTTGACCAGAAGAATCCACACTGCCATATCTTGGCGTGTGTTCGGAACGCCCCATAATGACCTCGATATGGTGATGAATGACATCTTTCAATGATTTTGATTCCATCTTCAGGTGGCATACACCTTCTGAGTATGCCATCAGAGCATACTTGGAAGTGGTATGGTTCATCCCATATGTGAGAATGGCTCTCCTGTATTAGCTTCCTTTTGTTACCTCCTGGTGGTACATATCATGTAACCATAAAATTAACAATATCTACATACTAGGGGTCAGATCTGTTGATTCCATAGAGCATGTCGTCTCAGAGTGAGTCGTCGTTGGGTAGTTCCTATGGGTTCTCAAATTGCATTCTACACAAATGGTCGGCAACAAAATTTTCTACTCCCTTTTTATCTTTCATTTCTAAGTCAAATTGTTGGAGTAATAAAATCTATCTTATCAAACGGGGTTTAGCATCTTTCTTAGTGAGCAAATATTTTAAAGCAGCATTATCAGAATAAATAATTACTTTATCTCCCACTAAGTAATATCTAAACTTATCAATAGCAAAAACAACAGCAAGGAGCTCCTTTTCAGTAGTTGTTGACGGTCAATAACGTCAACTTTTATTATAACATTAGACCTGAAGGAATACATGAAAACACACTAGTCTAGGGTTTTATCTGACAATTTACTTGAGTTTTCCATATTTTGTATTTTCCAGGGTGAATTTCATGAAAGCCGAAAAGAGAGATTCTAGTGCAAAATAAACACGAAACTTATCCGCCATGGTAACATTGCAATAAAAACATTGCAAACGGGACGTGGGAAGACTCTGGAAGACACCCGAAGAGCTGAGGGGCCAGAGGCTGCCAGGTGGGGCCGGTCGACCCCACCCTAGCGTCGGCTGGTGCCCCCCTACTAGGTTTCAGCCCCCCTTATGGAAGTTTTCTCCACTGCCTACGAGGAGTCATCTTGGCCTTTGGTTAAGTTGGTTTGTTCCTGCGGTGCACGTCGATCCCACCGAGCAATAAATAGAGGGGCAGACCCCCTCCCTAAGGGCACCACATGAGGGAGATGTAGAGGCATCCCTTGAATGGATGACCTCTCATCTCTAGAGAATTAGGGCTAGACTTTCCAATGTAGTAGATTAGTTCTAGTTGAGAGTTAGGGAGAGCGGCGCTACACCCAAGATCTGGAGGAGTCTTTAGAGTTCTGGTATATCTTTGTATTTTCTATTGTAAGACTTATGCTTTATTATATTTTATCTTCTCTATTTATGTTTATACATTACATTTGATTGGTTAGTATAGTTGTTATACTTTAGCATAGGATCTCCGCCCGCATCAGGTGCTCTAGTTGTTAATTGTGACTAGAGTAGTAATTTGTAGTAGAGACATGGTGTCTAGACTATGGGTTACCTGAGATTGCACCCAATTCTATGGATAGTTGTGGTAGCCCCAGGTGGTGACTGAGCTGATTGCCGACGTATTCCACCACATTTGGATTGATGTTGTAGAACCGTAGTCAGACCATCCTAGCCCCCTTCTCAACTGTCTGTGGCTAAATGCTCTGATGTCCCAAAGTATTATTGTGTAATTGCTTTACCTACCATGAATTAGTTATTATAGAACCCTAGTAATAGAGAAGTATTTGGGAACCTTAAACTCTCACATTGTCCTCTCACTTTAGCTATCTACTCTTTTATCATAGAATTCTCCGCTGTGTGTCATATATGCATAATTCCTATCATCTATTATTTACCCCTACTTTAGTATAGTTGGTGTATTAGCTAGTAGATACATGATGGTGAATTACCAATATCTTTATCCGTTGTTTCCTAGTGGTAAAATATAAATAACGATACCTAGAATACTCCCGGTAAAATGCTACAATGGTTTTCTATGTGTTTGCGGAATCCTTTATATTTTAAATATGCATAAGAAATACCAACAGTAGTAGCATAATTAAGTTGAGGTCCTAGCAAAGTTTTGCTAGCATAAGCAATTGCATGATGCTTTTTATCTTTAGTTTGTCCAGATACTGCCCTCATAGCATAATCACTAGCATAACACATATTTCAAAAGGTAAAGACCAATCAGGGGCTTGAGTGATTGGTGCTGAGATGAGTGCTTTCTTAAGAATTTCGAAAGCTTGTAAACATGCATCATCAAATTTGAAAGGAACATCCTTAGCCAATAAGCGAGTAAGAGGTCTAGCAATAAATGAAAAGTCTTTTATAAACCTACGATAAACACTAGCATGGCCAAGAAAACTCCTAATTCGATTAACAGGCGGAGGTAAATGTTCAATTACTTCTATTTTAGCTTTATCTACCTCAATGCCTCTTTCCGACACTAAGTGTCCTAGCACTATTCGTTCACTAACAATGAAATGAAATTTTTGCCAATTAAGGACTAAGTGCTTTTCTTCACACCTTTGCAAAACCTTACCTAAGTTTTCTAAACAATCATCAACAGTTTTTCAATAAACAAAAAAATCATCCTTGAAAACTTCCGTAATCTTTTCAATCATATCAGAGAATATTGACATCATACATCTTTGAAAATAAGCAGGTGCATTACATAACCCGAAAGACATTCAACGATAGGCATAGGTTCCATAGGGACATGCAAATGTGGTTTTGCTTTGGTCATCAGGATGGATAGGGATTTGGTGATACACCCTGAATATCCATCTAAGAAACAAAGGAAGGAATAGTTGGCTAACCGCTCTAGCATCTTGTTGACGGTCCTTAAGTATCAAATTTAATTATCAAATAAACAAAGAAAAGGATCCAAATGAAATCAACAACCAGACTTAGGGTTTTATCTGACAGAACTCCACGAGTTTTGGTGTTTGTCTATTTCTGCAGGGGGTTATCAGGAAATACGGAAGAAAGACCACATGTCGGGATTACATAGAGATATTAACGTGCCGTGCAATTATCTTTCATCTAGAAGACTCCAGAGGCCACGAGAACAAAGCGGAGGCAGAACAGGGCCTGGCCCAGGGCGCCCTCCCTAGGGACTAGGGCGCCCGCCCCCTGCTGGAGTCCAATCATGACTCTCTTTCGGGATCAAGCTCCACCGACCTAAAGGATCAAGGATAACCGTTCAATCAATGTCAGTTTGATCCGACGACCCATATTCACTTGGAAGGACTATAAAACCAGACCCCCTGGCCCCTAGAGGAGAGAGCCTCTCAACCCTAATTCATTATTCATCAAGGGAGAAGAAGCCTCTGATCAAGCCTAGAGCCACCACATCAATTAGACATCTAGATTAGCA
>Ga0182004_10002664_pt1 | contig 13977 bp, 8 predicted proteins | sample Sormic07211540_1_FD_120479 | JGI IMG/M metagenome (GOLD analysis project Ga0182004, IMG submission 120479) | Endophyte microbial communities from Sorghum bicolor roots, Mead, Nebraska, USA - 072115-40_1 MetaG | ecosystem: Host-associated > Plants > Roots > Unclassified | place: USA: Nebraska...
AGTAGGGAGTCGTCTACAGTCTACGGGCAGGAATCGAATCGAAGACCTTGTGCCGTAACCGTAACAGAGTATTGTCTGTTGTCTTGTCGAAATGGCCAGCTACAAGCTAAAGCAATGGCTAAGCCCATACAGAGAATGATAATAACCCGCCACTAGATACAAAAACACCTTTCATCTCTGAAAATGATGTGCTTCTTTTGTTTCCTTTACTACTCTTTCTCAAAAAAAAAAAGCAGAAATTTTCACTGGATAAATTGCAAAGTTTTCTAAACTGTTCACTCAATCAAAGGTTTTAAACTTTCGAAACAAGTACGGTTTCTAAATCAATCTGTAGTTGCAAGTGAAAGTTCTGAACTCGTTTCTGATCATCATCCCAAATCGAACCGAACATCTGTCTGAAAATACAGAGCAAAGACCTGAGGCCGGGACGGCCACGAGGATGCCCACCGTGCACCAGCACGGCCCGTGCTCGCCGCTGGCCGACGACAAGCACGGGAAGAAGGTGCCGTCCCACACGGAGATCCTCGTCGCGGACCAGCGCCGCGTCGAGTACATCCACCGCCGCGTGTCCGAGACCACCGGGCGGGTGAGACGGCAGAAGCACAGCGCCCCAGTCGTGGAGCTCCGGCCCGGCACGCCGTCGTCGACCCGCTCTTCGTCGTCGTCGCTGTCGTCCTCGGCCACGTCTACGAACCTGCCGGCGAAGTCCGGGCTCTCGCTGAACACGGGCAACTACGTGGTGCCCATCCGCCTCGGCACGCCGGCGGCGCGGTTCACGGTGGTGTTCGACACCGGCAGCGACACGACGTGGGTGCAGTGCCAGCCGTGCGTGGCCTACTGCTACCAGCAGAAGGAGCCTCTCTTCACCCCGACCAAGTCGGCCACCTACGCCAACATCTCCTGCACGTCGTCCTACTGCTCCGACCTCGACACCAGAGGCTGCTCCGGCGGCCACTGCCTGTACGCCGTCCAGTACGGCGACGGCTCCTACACCGTCGGCTTCTACGCCCAAGACACGCTCACCCTGGGCTACGACACCGTCAAGGACTTCCGGTTCGGGTGCGGCGAGAAGAACCGCGGGCTGTTCGGGAAAGCGGCGGGGCTGATGGGTCTCGGCCGCGGGAAGACGTCGGTGCCGGTGCAGGCGTACGACAAGTACAGCGGCGTGTTCGCGTACTGCATCCCGGCGACGTCGTCAGGGACGGGGTTCCTGGACTTCGGGCCGGGCGCGCCGGCGGCGGCGAACGCGCGGCTGACGCCGATGCTGGTGGACAACGGGCCGACGTTCTACTACGTGGGGATGACGGGCATCAAGGTGGGCGGGCACCTGCTGTCCATCCCGGCCACCGTCTTCTCCGACGCCGGCGCGCTGGTGGACTCCGGCACGGTGATCACGCGGCTGCCGCCGTCGGCGTACGAGCCGCTGCGGTCGGCGTTCGCCAAGGGCATGGAGGGCCTGGGGTACAAGACGGCGCCGGCGTTCTCGATCCTGGACACCTGCTACGACCTGACGGGGTACCAGGGGAGCATCGCGCTGCCCGCGGTGTCGCTGGTGTTCCAGGGCGGCGCGTGCCTGGACGTGGACGCGTCGGGGATCCTGTACGTGGCGGACGTGTCGCAGGCGTGCCTGGCGTTCGCGGCCAACGACGACGACACCGACATGACCATCGTCGGGAACACGCAGCAGAAGACGTACAGCGTGCTCTACGACCTCGGCAAGAAGGTCGTCGGCTTCGCCCCGGGAGCTTGCTGATCCGGCCGGCATCCGGCCATAATACATGAATAACCCCTGATCACCTGCATCCACCAAAGTGGTCAGCAGTGATCAGTGGTACAGAAATACAGATTGAAGATTATAATGTCCTCCAGAAATACAGATTGAAGATTACAATGTCCTCATCGTCACTGTAAGATGGTACGCTTTGTTTGAAGAAAAGAAGAACCGGGAAAAATTTAAAGGATGTGTTGAGTCAGCACTCTAGCGTTTTACCGACAGGGAGCACATGATTTTTCTTCTTCTTCTTCTTCTTCTTCTTCTTCTTCTTCTTCTTCTTCTTCTTCTTCTTCTTCTTCTTCTTCTTCTTCTTCTTCTTCTTCTTCTTCTTCTTCTTCTTCTTCTTCTTCTTCTCGCCCCTGCATTAAGGTCTCGTTGGATCTCCACGGCAGCCTTCTCTTTCGCAGCAAGCTCTAGCCATGGGAACACCAAACAGCACCCACCCCCCCTAGCCGGGCCGCCTCCGTCGCTGCTGGGACCTGAGTGCTACTTTGCCACCGTCCCCACTGCGTAGCCGGTCTGTCTCCCCCAATTTCTCCTTCGGTTGGATTTGGAGAAGAGAGGGAAATGACAGAGGAGAGAGGGGGTCACGCAGAATTAAATTAGTGTTGGACAACACGAGGAGAAATCGAGTGTCCAACACTCAGTTGTTAGATAGCGTTTCTCAATTTAAGACCTTTTTAGCCATGATTTAGCAACCTATGGATTGACATGGAATGGAGATTGATCCTCGTCATCCATGAGAGCTTCCCCTCCTCGACCGAAGACACATCTAGCAATAGTGCTGCTTGGAACAAACACATATTAGGCCTCTTCTTTTTCCGTGGGATAACCACCTGAAAAAATTCCCGGCTAGAATGCTAGCTAAATTTGTATAAGCTTCGTCAGTTAGAATAATTCTTAGGTCGGTTCTGCTATAACAGAATGGGCCTTAGGCCAAAAGTTGTTGTCAATTCAATGTGTTGGGGATGGATTGAGATGAAGGCCTTGTTTAGATGCGAAAAGTTTTTGGATTTCGCTATTATAGCACTTTCGTTTGTTTATGGCAAATATTGTCCAATCATAGGCTAACTAGGATCAAAAGATTCGTCTCGCGATTTACAGTTAAACTGTGCAATTAGGGTCTGTTTAGATTTGAAATTTTTTGGCCTAAAGAGAAAAAATTTTGTGAAATTGGGGCTGAGAACTAAACGGGACTAAAAAATTTTGGGGCTAAAATTTTAGCCTACAACAGTGCACGCACTCTCATGGAAACTCACCAATGACAACTTGGGCTGCATGCAGTTGCAGTTGTTATTGGTGGGCTTTTTTATGGGAGTGCCGAATCAATGCGGCTGATGGACCATCCGATTGACGTAGTTTTCAAGAAAAATTAAAATTTCTGATCATATTGAATCTTTGAACATGAGATAATTTTTTAAATTTAATTAGTATATAATACAATACAAACGAAAATGCTACACCCAACTAAGGCCTTGTTTAGATATAAAAAAAAATTGGATTTCGCTACTGTAGCATTTTCGTTGGTTTGTGGTAAATATTGTCCAATCATAGACTAACTAAGGTCAAAAAATTCGTCTCGCGATTTACAGTCAAACTGTATGATTAGTTTTTGTTTTCGTCTATATTTAACGCTTCATGCATGTGCCGTAAAATTTTTTGAACTAAACAAGGCCTAACCAAGGCCTAAACAAACCGTGAGGGCATCTCCACGTGTCAGGATCAGGAATCCTGTGTACGGTGGTCTAGCGCTACCGTACCTCTGGTTTGGTAGTGTACAGCCGCCGCTGCTCCAGAGCTCCTCCTTGGCTGCTTCCTGCTTGATTGTCTTTGGTCCAACGTCCAAGGCCAGGCCAGGCCTTGTTTAGTTCACCCGAAAAACTAAAAAGTTTTCAAGATTTTTTATCACATCGAATCTTTCGGCACATGCATGAAGCATTAAATATAGATGAAAATAAAAACTAATTGCACAGTTTAACTGTAAATGGCGAAACAAATCTTTTGATCCCAGTTAGTCCATGATTGGATAATATTTGCCACAAACAAACAAAAGTGCTACAGTAGCGAAATGCAAAATCTTTTCGCATCTAAACAAGGCCCTAGTGCCCATGTCCCTTTCATCATTTTTATACCACGTACAGTACTTGTTATTCTTATATTTTATTAATTGATTTTGAACATATTTCTCATTTACATGCCATTTACTCCTGCTTTAATATGAGTCATGTTATATTCAACTTAACCTGGGCCTAAAAACACCAGTATATCATCTCATCAAATATGTTAGTTCCCTAATCATGTTATGAATTAATCCATCAAAACTAACTTACAACTCCGATGCACTTTCAATTGTTCTATTGCCACTCTTATCTCCAACTCCCCCTCCTTTCTCGACAATCAAAGGACAAAGTGGTCAAGGCAGCAGATGCAGAAGTATCAAATATGTACATAAGAAAGTATTAATATTTATGGTATATAATTAGTATTATTAGATAAATTGTTGAACATATTTTTTTATAGTAAACTTATATGGTTTCTTTTAAACCTGGTTAAATTTAAGAAAGTTTGACCAATATGCATCTTAAAGTGACACTTATTTTGGGACTGAGAGACTATATATTGTTAAAAAATATGCTCAAGCGCGAGATACAATACGAAGAGATGGAGATCTAAGCTGGGATTTTAGAGAGTGGGGAGAAACTAACTTCTTGTGCCTTTGCCTAATTAGCCTTTGTGCTCAAATGGTTTTAACACTTTGATTTTTCAATTGGGCTTGTTCTGGTTGGTTGCTATCAAGTAGACATTGTCGAACGATTTTTGTTTACTTTGAGTTGTGGAAACTAGAAAATAGTAGTTCAACCGCTTTGGAGTGGATTTCATTGGTCTGGTTCCAAATGGTTTTATCCCTAACATAACCCAATCTCCCCTCAGCTAGATATATAAATTTCATTATGCTTTGCCCTACACTGATATCACGGCTCATCTAAGCCACGGTGGGGAGAAAAGGGACAACACGACATAGGGCTCAACAAAGACAACACGACATAGGGTTTGACACCGGCAACAGTGACTATTATGGAGGAAGGGACGATGTGGACGAGAAGAGAGGAGGGTAGAAGGTGGGGTAAACGAGGTGGGGAGAGGGAGGGGAGGAGGAGCATCGTGCACTGGAGGCGAGGTGGAGTGTTGTTGGGTGAAGAAGATACGAAGATCTGTACATGTGAAAGAAGAAAAGAGAGAGAGATCTGGGAGCCGAGTAGGTGAAAGCAAAGAAGAAAAGGAATAGCCATTGACATGTGGGCTCCAGATGGAAAGGTGGATATAAGAATGACATTTTAGTATTGTCTTAAGTCAAAATATTTTATTTTTAACTAAATTTATAGAGAAGATTAACAATAACTATAATACTAAATAGATTGACTGTGAAAATATATTACATGATGCGATATTTATTTGGTGTCGATATGTTTTTTATATAAATTTACTCGGTAAACATAGATAAAAAAATGTTTGATTTAGGACAAAACGAGAATGACACTATTTGTGAGCGGAGGCGATAGGTTTTTGTCACTATGTTGGAGGAGTAAAGCCAGATATCAATAATAAGAAATCTCATATATATGCCTTTTTAAGAGACTATTAAGACCACTCTCAATGCATGTTTTATGAGTGTCTCATGCACATTAAATAGGGTGCCACATAAGCAAAATTGCTGACTTGGCAGGGTCATTAAATGAAGGAGTTTCATCAAATGAGAGAGAAGTTTCATCCCTATGAAACTCATGTGGCTCGGTTACCTAGTTTATAGTCTTGGTAACTGTGCTATGAAACTATGCATTGAGACTGACCTAATTAGTACTATATGGTAGGTATATTGTTACATGTCAGCAGAATTAAAGGCCATTTCATGTGATGTCATATAGGATTTTAAGGAGAGAGAAAGGGAGAGAAAGAGGTAGTTGTCTCGTGAAATAACCACCCCATGAGAAAAAAAAATTAGAACTATAAGATAACTATGTCACCATTGTACGTTTAGTGTGACCATATACTTATAAATTTTATTTTGTTGATTGCACAAATTAAGGATAATTAAATTACTATAAAGAAAACTCAAAAAACATCTATTATATGAGTTGATTGTTTAATAACCTTACGATTACATGGCATGGCACTATTATGAGAGTTCTTGTTAGAAATACTAATGCGTTTTCAGCACGATTTATTAGTCATTGTATAATATTTTTCCCCATAGCAAATCAATGAATATTACTTTTTTGCACCAGTATAAACTAAAAGAAAAAAGTCCACTTTTCCTCCCTCAACTTTCACGAAAGTCCGCTTTTCCTCCTTCAACTCCAAAACCAGACAATTCACCTCCTTCATCTTTTGAAACCGTGCATTTTATCTCTCCAGAGTGGTTTTGAAGGCGGTTTTGCTACACTTTTCTACAGTGATGGTTGTTTTATTTTTTTTAATTATTTCAGCTGAATCTTTGAAAAATTCTAGTAAATCACAGAAAAATCATAAAATAGAAAATATAATTATGTTGGACTCCACATAAGTAGATCTACACAATGAACATATAATATTTTATATTTTAGTACAAAGTTTTTGCTATGAAGGCTTTGCCTTTTTCTTTTTAATTTATTTTAGCTAAATATTTAAAAAATCATAGATAATTATAGAAAAACTATAAAATAGAAAATCCAATTTTATTAGACTCCACATGAGCATATATACATATTAAATATATAATATGGTATGTTTTAGTATAATTTTTTATTGTAGCTTTAGATTTATGCTTTTCTGTAATTAATTGAAATAATTCATAGCTACAACTTCTATAATTATTTTGTCAGACTAAAGTATACCCACATTATATGTTCATGATGTATATATACTCATGTGGAGTCTAAAAAATAGATTTTCTATTTTATGGTTTTTCTGTGACTTACTATAATTTTTTAAAGATTCAGCTAAATAAAATAAAACCTTTATAGCAATAACTTTATACTAAAGTATACCATATTGTTTACTGAGTAGATCTACTTATGAGGAGTAAAAAAATAGATTTTTATTTTATAATTTTTTATAATTTACTATGATTTTTCAAAGATTCAACCGAAATGATTTAAAAAAAGACAAACCACCGTTACTGTAACAAAAACATCATTCAATGTAGCAAAACCGTCTTCAAAACCGCTCTAAGAGGTAAAATATATGGTTTGAAAATTAAAAAAAAATTTGTCTGATTTTAAAGTTGAGGAAGAAAAACGAACTTTCAGTTTTTCGGTCCCGTTTGGTTCCTCTTACTAAATTTAGTTAGTTAAAATTATTTTAGTTACTCTTGGGTGATTAATAGAACTAAACTATTTTAGCTTCTTTTAGTCAATGTGTTTGGAACTTTAGCTACTAAAGTGATTAAGAGCAACTCCAATAGCTTGGCAATTCTTGTTGTGGAGGCTATTTTAGAATTTGCATAACAAAAGATAGACTCCAACAGATATGCTATCTAGTTTTGTAAAATAGAAAGTTGGCTATTCCTTAATTTTCGCTGGCCATATATAGCCAACCACTGACACAAACTATATGATTTTGTAAAATAGCAAGACTGTTGTGGATCTCTTCTTTTTTAAGAAGTTTTCTACTTTACAAAATAGCTAAGAGCAACTCCAACAGCTCTGCTATTCTTATTATGGAGGCCTTTTAGAATTTTTATCGTAGGAAAATAGGCTCCAACAGATGTGCTATTTGGTTTTGTAAAATAGAAAGTTTGCTATCCCTTGATTTTCGTTGGCCATATATAGCCAACCACCGACACTAGCTTTCTGATAGCAAGGCTGTTATGAACCTCGTTTTTTTAACAAGTTATCTATTTTACAAAATAGCTAAACATTAAAATTTGGCTACTAATTTTAGCCAAGCTCTTGGAGATGCTCTAAACAATAGAATTTGGCTACTAATTTTAGCCAATCTCTTGAAGTTGCTCTAAAGCTAGCTAAAATTTACTAGAAGAACCAAACAGGGCCTAAATTTCAGCAAAACGAATGCACTTGCTGTATGCGCCGTCAGCCCAGCCCGAAGCAAAGGGTCATAGCCAGCCCGGCCCGGCCCGGCCTGGCCTGTCACTTGCTGGGGTTCTTATTACTGGGCCCACAGTTTCCACGCCTCTTTTTCACACACCGCCCTTTTCGCCGTTCCCTGTCAACCGTCCTCTGACCCCGCTCCATCCCCTTCTCACTTGTCTATCGGCGGCCGTCACCGCCGCTGGGTGTGGCACTCCGCACTCGCACTCGCACTCGCTTGTCCGCTGCACAAGCAGGCACGGAGGCAGGCAACACAACGCCCGCTCGAGCGCTCCGTCCCGGCGAATCCCCTCGCGAGGGCTCGAGGCCCAGCGGGAGGACGAGGAGGCAAGAACCCTAGCCCCGGCGCCGGCGGGCCGTAAGGTGAGGCCTCCGCGTGGCCATTCCCCCCCATATTCTTGCGTTGTTCACCTAGTTTCTTTGCGGTCCGCGATCTCGTGGCGAAATGCGGGCTCTGAGGTCTTCGCGCAGAGGGGTTTTCGAGCAGGAGGTCTTCCTGCTCATGTTCTTGCCTTTCTCGGTTTTAGTATTTCACGGGCGTTGCGACGGATTCCCGTCGGGTTTGTAGGGTTTTGGGGTTGCTGGCGTTTCGGGGTTTGTCACGTGCGGGGGCGGTTGGCAAGTGCCTGAGATTTTCGGTCGGTTTGTCGCGCGTCTGATTGAGGGTTTGCAAATTTCAGCCTGATGGTTGGATTGGATCTTTCACGTGGGTGTTTAGGTCCCAAGGATCGTTTGTTTGGTCCAAGATTTTTATTTTTCTAAAGCTATCTTAGGAACTACCAGCGCAATTCCGTAGTTTTATGTGTTCTTTTTTCGAGATTGCCCACCACGTTTGTCAATTTTGGGGGGCCGGACTGTCGGGAAGGTGCTATACCTGGTGTAGATTGTTCTTCCCAACACGGGCCGTTTCTTTGCGCCTAAGATATTATCGTATTGGTTCTAAAGCATGCTGTTGCTAGTTTTACTGTGAATCTTGTAGCTATGTAAATAATTTGTGGATGCTACAACAATAATCATAACATTCGTAGTTAAGGTATTGGAGTAATGCACACGTAGTACCACAAGGCAATCTTTTTGTTTCATTTCGTCCCCCTTGGGAGGGCAGGGTCGGTGAATGTCGCCAGCATCCTACCAGGATGTCAAATGATGATTCAGCAGAACAGAATATGAGCTTGTTGTATGCTTTTATTCTTTTTTCGTCGCTTATAGGCGAAAGCGACAAAGCAGAATATTATTAGGTGTTGACATCTGTATGTGGATTTACTCATTTTATGTCTGTCTGATATATAGAGTTTTGTTATCATTTCTTGACTAATTATAAATGTGTAATGCATTGCTGGGTTTTTGGGGGTGTCCTGTCGATGGTATAGTATTGCTAATTATGTTTATAGATTTACTTTTTGTTTAAACTAGCTGCCTAAGTTATTAAGGTTGCATGCTAAATCTTTAATGTAGTACGAGTGCTTCGCCACCCTGAATAAACAATTGCCACTTCAATAAATCATGCTGAAGCAGTATTGAGTAGGTTTAATAATGTTTACTGTATAAAAAAACTAGGAATATATTCAGCAGCCATAATTGTTTTTTCTGGGTTTAATGTTCTGAATAAATGCACCATACCGTCTACTATAATAATAAATGTTTCAGTTTCAAACTTCTTATTGGGAGACAGATCTGCTTGGGTGTGTAGTCTTTCTGCTTTGTACGTTGTGAAAAATACATGTCATGAGCCATGAGCCCATGATATACATACTTAGATTCACCCTAAATTGCAAATGTAAATAATTGTTATCTTTGTCCATGCAGACAGCTGAGCGACAATGGGAGTGGCAGGTCACAATGATCCATTGTTAGGTGAAACGACATGTGGGTCTTTGCTGCAGCAACTTCAGGTGCTTTGCTAGTTTTGGAATAGTTCATATTCAAGCAATAAAATTGTATTTCTCCTTTTATTTATTCTTTGTAAGAGCTGTGGCTTGGAACAGTGGCAAAATGAAACCATTCTAACCATTATTTAGATTAAGAGTTAACATAACATTTCTACAAGAAAGGGTAGTATAGGATTCAAAAAGTGACTGATATGTGTTATTTCAGCTGATATGGGATGAGGTTGGTGAAAGCGATGACGACCGTGACAAGATGTTACTTCAGCTAGAGCAGGAGTGCTTGGATGTTTATAGGAGAAAGGTTGATCAGGCTTCTAGCTTCAGGTCACGTCTCCTCCAACAGCTAGACAACTCCAAATTGGAGCTGACTAGACTCCTTTCTGCTTTAGGAGAGTCGTCAATTTCTGGCATTGTAAGTATATGAAAAAATGTATTTTTGAATGCAGTATATATTTTCTTTAAAGCAGAATACTAGAACTTGTAGAACAAGTTTTGAGACACAATAGACTGCAATGTGTAATTTATTCATTTATTGCTACTGAAATATAGTACTGTGTAGATTTATTATCCATTCATACTGGCCCGTTACTTAATTCATCAGTATTTAAGTATTTATTTGTTTGTAGATATTTTCTTATGTTTCTTTATGTTTTGGTATATTATATGTTCAATTATGATGCCATTCCCCTAATACAGGGCCCATGTCTCTTTGCTTCTAACTTTTGCAGCCTGACAAGACATCTGGTACAATCAAAGAGCAACTAGCAGCTATGTCACCATCTTTAGAAATACTCTGCAGGAAAAGAGAGAGTAGGGTGAAAGAGTTCGCTGATGTGCAACTTCAGATTCAGATACTGCGTGATGAAATCGCTGGGAATCTACATGTTAGTGAACACTTGGAAACACCCCATGTTAATGAGGATGATCTTTCAGTGAGGAAATTAAATGAATATCTTTCTGAACTACAAGCCCTGCAAAAGGAAAAGGTAAACAAGAAATCAATCTAGTTCCCCTCTTGTGCTCGTCCCTCCCATATATGATTTAGCTCCTCATGCTCAACAGGCTGACTCCACCCGGCCATCTTCTCGGTGGTGTTTATCCTGTCATGGACTAGGGCCATGACATGCATGATTTTAAATTTGGGCATCACACTACTTCAAAATGTCAGACAATATGCCTTTGATATAGCTGATGATCATCTTACTAGTATTTCTTTTTGGACTTCTAAAAATGAATCGACGAGAATGGTACATCCTAATACTTTTCTCCATTGCAGAGTACTAGGCTCCACAAGATTCTTGAATCTGTGAGTTCAGTGCACGATCTCTGTTCTGTACTTGGCATGGATTTTGTGGGCACTGTTACTAAAGTTCATCCAAGTCTTGATGACTCTGTTAGTGTTCAATCCAAGAGCATCAGTGATGAAACAATATCCAAGCTGTCTAAAATGGTGATTGTACTTCAAGAAGAAAAATCAAAGAGGTTTGCAAAGGTAAATATGGTGCAATGAGCTTCTTGATCTTTATTATGCACCCCTTTTGAATCTGAGATATATTTGAGGTGTGGATACTACCTCTGCTTATCAATATCAATATGCTTTCTCAGATTCAAGCCATAGCTTCCCAGTTGTCGGATCTTTGGAACTTAATGGATGCTCCTGTGGAGGAACGGCAACCTTTTCATCATGTCACATGCAATATGTCCTCAACATTGGATGATGTGACTGTTCCAGGAGCCCTGGCTCTTGATGTAATTCAGCAGGTTAGAAATTGGTTTCTTTTCAGAGTGTTCATTGGTCTTGTTAAATAGCATTTTGTTGTCTGTGTGTTAATAACTATCCTTGCACTTTCAAGGCTGAACTTGAAGTTGAAAGGCTTGATGAGCTAAAAGCTAGTAGGATGAAGGATATTGCATTCAAGAAACAGACTGAACTTGAAGATATATATGCTCGGGCTCATGTTGCAATAGACTCCAGCGCTGCAAGAGATAGAATAATGTCTATCATTGAGTCTAGTAGTTTTGAGCCTTCAGAACTACTGGCTGATATGGAGAACCAGATACTTAAAGCAAATGAGGAGTCCTTAAGCAGAAAGGACATACTGGAGAGGGTTGATAGGTGGATGTCAGCATGTGAAGAAGAAAGCTGGCTTGAAGACTATAGCCGGGTATTTCAAGTTGATTCTGCTACTTATGCTGCTTATGCATTTTTGTGATTTGTGGGAAGATGCAAAGCCATACTTTGGCTCCTGTACATATTGCCATACTTGAAACTGCATTTTTTCTCCTTTTATTATATACTTTCCATTGCCTTATCTTCCTGTCCTATCTCAAGGTTGTGACATTTATGCTTTCTTAATTAATTGCAGGATGATAACAGGTACAGTGCAACTCGGGGTGCACATCTGAATCTGAAGCGTGCAGAGAAGGCCCGTGTTTTGGTCAATAAAATTCCAGGTATGTTCCGAACATTAACAGGATGGACTTTACCTGCTGGTTATGCTTGCTCACATGACATGGAATTTTGTAAGACAATGTTATTCATGGCTTGAGCTAACTTTTGATGAAAACATTTGATGTTTTTGTCATGCTAGCTATTGTTGACACACTGGTTGCAAAGACCCGGGCATGGGAACAAGAGCATGGCGCGGCGTTCACCTATGATGGCGTTCCTCTTCTTGCAATGCTGGATGAATACAAAATCCTGAGGCAGGAGAAGGAAGACGAGAAGCGAAGAATGAGGGTATATATTCTGAGCTTGCAAAGCCTGCTGCTTCCTGTGACTGGTCCATGAGCCACTATCTAATCACTTTATTATTACCTTCCATCAGGACCAGAAAAAGATGAATGATCAGCTGGCCGCCGAACAGGAGAAGCTGTTCGGGTCAAAGCCGAGCCCCGCGCGGCCCCAGTCGTCTTCAAGGAAGGTGGCTGGCGCTCGGATCAGTGGTGTCGGTGGTGCGGCCAATGGCACACCAGTTCGCCGGCTATCGGCCCTCCAGAGCGGCGGCAGGACCGTGAGCCGGGATGGCAGGAGGGATGCCAGCAGACCCGTGGCCCCGGTGAACTACGTCGCCATCGCCAAGGAAGATGCGGTCTCGCAGGCGTCCAGCAACTGAATTGGTTGGTAGTAACTGAACTGTTGTGGCGGTGCTTTGTTTAGATACAAGTATACCAGTGCAGTGCAGTGCAGTAGTAAGAGCTATAGTACCTTTTGCAGTCGGATTGGTGGAATGGTGGCGGATGTACGTACTCTAGGTACAAACGGATCTGGATATGGTATATCACATTATCAGTTAATCACCCTGTGGTTGCTCCTTGTCGTGTGTAGCGAACTTGTTATCGTGTACTACACCTATGTAGCCGTGACGCTTTGCTCGTCGCCGAGTTTTTGGTGACAGAAAATGCTGAGCTATAGCGACCGGACATTTGATACGACGTGTTACGAGGAATTTTACATGACCGACGCGGCACTGACAGCAGATAGGAACCGTGCAGTCTTTCAGACTGCTGCTTGCAAGACCAAACAACAAATCGTCAGCTGCAAATCCCTTCCAAATCTATGTACAAAGCAGGTGGACTCAAGGCTCAGTGTCCGTCCGTTTCAGTAATCCGTGGGAGGTTCGAAGCCGCCGGCGTCGAGTCGGTCCCTGTGCGGCTCCTGCTCCACTCGCTGGTGCACCTTCTTGCTCACCTGTGCAGGAGTTATCACAAGAGACAAGAGAGGGAGATCATCTCTCAAATCAGCGGTAATTAACTGAATCTACGTACGGTCGGTGAAGAATAAGAATGGACCATCTCAGTTACGTTACCTTGTGTGATCTTGCCTGGAAGCGGTGGTGCTCCGACGACGCCACCTGCTTCCGGCGCGGCAAGCTCCGGCCGCCCTTGAGCCGGCTCTTGCTGCTGCCCGGCGGCTTATGGCAGCTGAGCCCGCCGCTGCGGGCGCCACCGGCACCGAGGCTGGAGGAGCCGTCGAAGCTGACGACGGAGACGTCGTTGGAGCCGCAGCTCTCCTTCTCCTCGACGGCGAGGTCGTTGTTCCGCCTCCTGACGACCACCACCCGCCGGTGCGGGTGCCCGGCCGCCGTGGCCACGGAGCCCGTGTCCGCGTTCCGGCTCATGCAGTCGTCCGCCGCGGGCTCCGCCTGCCGCGTCGCCATCCACCGCTCCAGCCAGCTCCACCCCACGTTGAACTCCCCCTGCTCCGCCCGCGCCGACCGCTTCTTACTGC
>Ga0182004_10002665_pt1 | contig 13977 bp, 13 predicted proteins | sample Sormic07211540_1_FD_120479 | JGI IMG/M metagenome (GOLD analysis project Ga0182004, IMG submission 120479) | Endophyte microbial communities from Sorghum bicolor roots, Mead, Nebraska, USA - 072115-40_1 MetaG | ecosystem: Host-associated > Plants > Roots > Unclassified | place: USA: Nebraska...
CTAGCTATCTGATAGCAAGGCTGTTGTGGACCTCTTCTTTTTTAAGAAGTTTTCTATTTTACAAAATGGCTAAACATTAGAATTTGGCTACTAATTTTAGCCAAGCTCTTGGAGATGCTCTAAGAAAAGAGAAATAATATGTTGGTGTTTTCTCAGATTAGGGCACCGGGAGAACAGACCACCAAAGCCACGGTTGAACAAAACATCAGATGTAAATTATGGGTAATGCTACGATACGCAATATCTTAAAGAATCCAGTACGGCCTACGGCGCTTCCCTTTTCCGTGCGAATGATCCCCACAACGTGAATACACTGCTATTTTAGTTTAGTTTTCATTTTTTGCTAAAAAAATGTATAATTTCTTTTGAATCGAATACCCTTAGTAAATACTTTATCCGCTTTAGAGCATCTCTAAGGGTTTTGCATTTGAGTAATTTGCCAAAAAGCTCCAAAAGAGGTATCCAACGGTTTTGCATTTGAAGTTTGCAATTTGAGCAACTTGGCAAATGAATGAGCAAACTTGGCAAAAATGCCAAGCTGTGGACGACTTTGCAAACCTGATCTCGCGAGCAAAGTCACGCGCGAGGAAAGCACGCGCCTGGAGACATTCTATTTTTATCCTTTGCTAAGTTCAAATGTCAGTTCCCTTGGAGATGATCTATTTTTATCCTTTGCATTTTGTTATGGGAGTTTGCAAATAGCAACAAATGTCAAATCAATTTGCCAAAGCCTTTGGAGATGCTCTTACATATGGATGAAGTTATTTTATATTTTATTTTGGTTTTGATACTTTTGTCTTGAAATTTGTCAAAATTTTATGATCAGAGTCATGTTATCGCTCATATTATACTTGGTCAAAAAAATTGCAAAGTGGCCACGTAAGAGCAACTCCAACAGCTTTGCTATTTTTATTATGGAGGCCTTTTAGAACTTTTATAGTAGAAAAATATGCTCCAACAGATGTACTATTTGGTTTTGTAAAATACAAAGTTTGTTATCCCTTGATTTTCGTTGGCCATATATAGCCAACCACTCGCACTAGCTATCTGATAGCAAGGCTGTTGTAAACCTCTTCTTTTTTAAGAAGTTATCTATTTTACAAAATGGCTAAATATTAGAATTTAGCTACTCATTTTAGCCAAGCTTTTGGAGATGCTCTAAAGATTTGTATGTATCAATGTTTTAAATAGCGAGCTATAAAAAATAGTGTCTTCCTGTTCCAGACGCTATTTGCGCAGTTGCGCTATAGCGAACGCTATAGTGGCGCTATAGCCCCGCTATAGCAGCTGCTGTACACAGCAACGTGTTGTAGCTATCCACTCTATAGCGGCGCTATAGCGCGCTATTTATTTGAAAACATGCAAAATATATAGACAGCAATAAGTTCAAACAACCATTATATTTCACAATCACAAATCACAGGTGTTTCACAGTTTAAATGTTTAATACATAATGCATGACTGCATAATGCATAACCAAAAGTGTATAAGCACAACACAACAAATAAGTGCATGATAACATGATCACAGATAAACAGCAATAGCGCGCAAATAGCGACGCTATGACGCTATTTCAGTTTAGCGACGTTATAGCGCGCTATAGCGCCAATAGCGCTGATAGCGTAAAAATGAGGTATAGCTTCGCATCGACTTATTCTGACCGCTATAGCGACGCTATAGCGCGAAAATAGCGCGCTATTTAAAACATTGGTATGTATACACACACGTAGAGTTCCATGTATATTGGACACGTACACATTTTAAGGTATGTTTAGCAGGACTCTTTACGAGGATCTCCTCTTAAAAATGATGAGACTTTGGCATTTCGCCCATCATCAAAAATTGGTTTCGCACTTTTACTATCCCGCAAAGTAATTTTGCTTGTTTGCCATTATAAATTTGTTGCAACCCGCTCAAATACATTTTGAGGAGTTTAATTCATAGGGAAAAAAGACACATCCTCCCACTTCTACACCTGCCTCCTATCTCCATATGCGAAGTTGAACTGTTCTCGTTCGTCAAAACGGATTGAGACTTGCGGTCTCCCTTCCCTGGTGCTGGCAGTGACGCGTCCTACGTCCACCCCAGTCTTTGCCATCATTGCCTTGACAATGCGACATTTGCATTTGTCGTAGTAGACAAGATGGAGAAGGACTCTACTCCTAGACCTATGGATGGCCCCTGTCGAACTGCTGCTCCCATCCATTTGGGCACTGCTGCCTAGGAGGGGCTACAGCTTGCGAACGAGACGCCTGCAGTGAGGGAAGGCCGATGTGAGGAAGGCAAGCGCCGACAGTGAAGGAGGGGCGGTCTGGGGGAGGCCAGCACCGGCACAGGAGAGGAGCGCGCGTGGGGCACAAGAGGGGCTGCCGTTGGGGAAGGCCAGCAAGGGAGCGGGGTGGCGTTGGGGAAGGCCAACACGGGAGCGAGAGGGCCGACGTTGGGGAGAGAAGGCCAACGCGTGGTCAAAGTCAACGCCGCCATGGGGGCAGAAGCTGATGCTACTGGGATGGAGGGAGTAAGAGCATCTCCAACAGTTTGATATTTTTTCTTTATCATTTGTTGCAGTTTGCCAACTTCCAAAACGAAATGAAAGAGAAGAAAAACAACCCATCTCCAAGAGTTTTGCAAAATTGACTTGGCATTTACTAAATTGTGGACCTAACTGGACTTGACACGAAATTTTTGTGCGAGAGTAGCGCGGGATTCGCGGCGATCGTGTTTGCCAAGTGCTCTGCCGGTTTGCATATATGCACAACTTGGCCAGGTAAATGGCAACTTGCCCAAAATACCAATCCAAGATGCAAAACTATTGGATAAATGTTTTCAAGATTTTTGGCAAAAAAACAAAAATGTCAAACACAAATGCCTAACTGTTGGAGATGTTTAGAAGAGAGAGAGGAGAACGCTGATCCATATCCGTTTTGCGAGTGCCGCTCGATCCGCTTTGGGCAAAAGAGAGGGGTAGAAGTGGAAGGATGTGTCTTCTTTTTTTGTATGAATTAAACTTTCCAAAATGTATTTGAGCGGATTACAACAAGTTTATAATGGCAAACGAGCAAAATCACTTTGCAGAATGGTAAAAATGCGAAAACAGGTTTTGATCATGGGCGAAATACCAAAGTCTCCAAAAAAAGGCATAGCCATTTTAAAAGAGTCCAAAACAGCTGTCGCTTCTCTTTTTTTTTACAGCAATCATAAATCTATAACTCTTATAGAGCTAAACTCCACTAGATGAATTCTCTCTTCATGCAAGGTGTCCACATCATTCTCCACTAATTGACCCACTAAACATTCTATTTCTTCATGATATGTGTCCACATCATTCTCCACTAAGTCCATGTCATCCCATATTAATTACAAAAAATAACTATGTAATCTATATCATGTGTAATACTTTAAATATTTAATCTATTAACATACAAGTCATGTACATACATTATTTGTTTCATCACCAATTAAGTCCTTATAGTATAACCAAATATTAGTTTTTGTTCTATTAGCTTAGTAATTTTTTACTAGATCTAATACAATAAAATACATGCAAGTCAAATTCATATGTATGCATACATAATTGACTAAATACCATATAGTAAATATTGTGTATATAATAATTTATTTTTAAGAAAATCCTGCAGCAACGCGCGAGGAATTCATCTAGTATCACTAAAGTGTGCCCCGTTTGGCACAGCTTCGCTTCAATAGTGAAGCTGTTCTTTTTTCTTTGGATAAACAACTTCATTGATCTAGAGCCATTTTGGTAAAGCATATGATAAAATAACTTTACCTGTACAGCTCTCTTAAAACATGCTCTCACAGACCTCATGCCACCATCCGGACAAGGCGAAACCGGGTGAAGCCACGATTTAAATGGTTTTTTTGGGTAAAGCCGTTATGTTTTATCTCGTTTAGCAGAAAAACGGCTCATGAAGCCGATGGAGAAGCCATGCTAAACGAGACAATCGTTTAGTAAGGCTAGAGGAGCCAGAGGAGCCAGAGCCGGCTAGAGGAGCCAGAGCCGAAAACTAGAGAGGAGCTCTACTAAACAGGGGTCTTAGTTTTGTTGCGCTTGGATAAGATCCCATACGTTTCTGCTCCTTGTTTCTATTCATTGGCAGCAACGTGCTGTAAGGTAGAGCTTGAAAAATAAAGCAATGGTCTAAGCCATGCTGATGGACTGAAAACCTATAGATTGAGAGTTGAGAGCTTGACGTGCTAAGGCATCCGCTGTGGAGTTGAAGTTTCTGCTATATAGAACGATGCTGCTGCCCCAATGTAATTAAGATGTAATTAGGAAGGTGATGATATTCAAATCACCGACAAGGTGAAAGGGAAAAACATCAGCATCGGCATAAAGACATGAACACCGGTGGTAATATATCATTGAATAACAGCATCAAGGCTTCACGTGAAAGCATGTGAACCACTGTACAAAAAGACCAATCTAGCTCTAAGTACAACCTAATCCATCGAACTCCAAACAAATAACCTATGCAGACCCGCAGATATAGATAATAAAGATAAAGAAACAAGGCAACACTTCTGTAACTACATGTGAAGAAACTGGCAGCAGCATTCGCCCTTAGGTTAAGTTTGAGCACTCCATAATATCCGTAAACACAAAGCAAACTATACTAACAAAGAACACATGCATATACTAGCAGCTAGCTTTAACAAGTCACTAAGTTTTCTATCTATAAAAGTGCATACCCATATTAAGTATGCTTAAATTCCAATTCCAAATACTAAAACAATGGTTTAAATTTCTACAAGTTTATCTAACAGTACGTCCTAATACAAAAAACTGAGCACATTGAACTTCAGTGGATCTTTTAAATGCAGATGATCTCTTGAGAATACATCTAGAATTGATCTTCTGGGAGCTTCTCTAGCAAACAGCAGCACTGGTGATTTTCTATCTTCCATATGGATGGTAACGACCAGCAGCACCACTGCCACCAGTGCTACCATAGCCTGTCCTAGCACCATAGAGTCCACCGGTGCCAAACCCAGCACCAGTATTAGCCCCTGAAGAATCATAACTAGGACCATAGCTAGAACCACCATAGCCCCCAGCCTCACGCCCATATGCACCAGCTAATCCACCCGCATAACTGCCACCACCATACCCGCCACCAAAGCTGCTTCCGTAAGTGCTACCATAGCGACTAGAATAAAGGGATGGCTCTCCACGGTATCCTACTAATGCTCCACCATAAGTAGCATAGCCGCTACCATAATCACCAGGACCAGAAGCACTATTGTAACCTCCAGGCCTAGCGCCAAAACTTCCAGGTGATCTATAAGGACCAAAACTACCACCATAATTGTAAGAGCTGCCAAATCCATCATAACTGTCTGCATATGGACGGCCCCTAGGTTCGCTATCAAGTGAACGAGGTGGTTGGTTAGAGGGTTTCTTTGGTTCTGCCTTCTTGATCTCCACCTACAGCAAAGTAAGAAAGTCAAACCTATATTTCTTTCAAATTTGTTTACTTCCAAGATCGGAGTGAGAATAACCTGCCACTCATATAAGAGCAAAACTAAAGCAACTGAAACAAAAAGACCCAATAAGATGTGCTCTATAGACTTAACTAGAATAGCACAATTTGTTACTGCGTGCAGTCTTGACCGCAGGAAGTAAGATTTACAAAGCTCAGAAAAAGCTACATGATGCCTCACCTGAGAACCATTTAGATCAATCATATTGCCTTTCTTAGCTAATAAATCATCTACTGTTTTTTCTGCATCAAAGACTATAAAACCAAATCCACGTGACCGATTGGTTGTATGGTCACGGATGATTTCATGCTCCACAACCTTTCCAAACTTGGAAAAAAATTCCTTGAATTCATCTGTCAATTCAAATTATGTCACCAAATTAGATTTACTATGCAGGACAAAAAAGCACATTTGCTACTATGCAGCCAAGCAAACACAAATATACCTTCTTTTAGAGCTGAGGGTAATCCACCAACAAAAATCTTCTTCGTCTTGAAATCTTTCAAGGGAGCAGCTCCCTTAGGGATCGTTCTTTTAATTTCAACCTGTGTTTTAAGAGTAAATGAGATTTCAAACTACACACAGAAGTGCTTCTTATGTTTAGTATATGTTTTCATGAAACATGATGTACTGTGAGCTAATAGAGTCATACAGAGTGAGACAAAGATACAAACCAAAGACAAAACAAAAAAGTTTACCAGCTTTCCATTGATAACATGCTCATCCTCAATCACTCTGTCAACAACAGCGGGATCAGCAAAGGTAATAAAGCCAAAGCCTCTGGGCTTTTGAGTGTAGCGGTCCTTCATAATGACAGCATCAATTATATCCCCATATTTCCCGAAATGTTCTTTGAATGTACCTGAAAATTCACGAAGTAAAGCAGTTGGCTGTTGAAGGTCCCAGAATAAACCTTGCAGGTAAAGGCAATCTAAATATCTTCCATGAAAATTATTATGACCTTTTACTTAAAGCTACAGAAAAAAATGTCACAAAATCAGTACAGCTCCAAACTAGTTAGCTAGTTTACTAAACAATCATGCCACAGGCCCAATTAACCAGCTCACAACATAAACAAAGGTATATATCCTAAGAATCCATCATAATAAGCAGGAAGAAACATTTGAAGTATACGTTTTGTCCCTGAATGTTGTATTTTGCTTTGAAAACTTCTCTTGTAGATACCATTAATGTAAAGTGATTGTGTTTAGCCATAATTTAAAAGATGACAAGTTGCCACAAAATGCTATTAGCAATGGGGATAAAACCACCATAGATTGTCAGGCATCAGGATATTTCCCAAGAACATGGACATATAATAATTGTACCTCACAAATTTAATGAAAGGATCAACTCCACCTATAATTCGAACTCAACAACGTGAGACTGTACGAAATTTAGCCAAAATAATTACCAAGTTAACAAATCATCAACAAATAAGAAATCAAGGGCTAACTCCTCTCCCGACTCAACAAAACAGAAAAAGGAATAACTCAGTGCTCCCAAATCAAGTTAGAGGTGCTTCCTTAGTAAGGGTAGTCACATGCTAAGCATACACTGAGACACGAAATTAACTACAACTAACCAATCAACACTGGATCGAGTAAACTAGCGTGCACAAAAGATGATGAACAGCCATTACAAGCAAAGAGAGACCAGATCTGAGGGAATACGAGGAAACCCTAGCTAATACAAGGAGAAGACGGCAGAAAAAATTGAAATCCGCTAAAAGTCAAATCTGGAGGGGATCCGCACGTACTCATGCTTGTGTCCTTGGAGAGCCCGCCGATGAAGATCTTACTGCACGAAGCCCAAAAGCATAGCGAAAAGAATCAGCGAACACCGTTCCCATGGTTCGGAAAACAACTCAATGGCCATACTACGGGAGGGGAAAGTACTCACGCAGGGCTGGCGCCGTCTAACTCCTTCATCTTGCCGGCCATCTCGTACGAGATCTTGGGATCGGAGCTAGGCAGGCGTCTTCTTGGGGTTTCTAGTGCGGAGAGAAGATGGGTGCTGTCCCGACTTCGAATGAGGGCTACGCAAAGACCCGTGCGTGTGATATCCACATGTTCCTGTACTGCTGTGCCGCAGCCCGTAGAGAGAAAAAAAGTTTTTTTTTAATTCATATACCATTATAATTTTCAAAATATCGTTACTTAGAGCCTGTTAGTTCCGCAGGAAAGTCATAGCTGAAAGTCCTTTTTATTGATTTATTATAAGAGGAAACATTGTCAAATAACTGATAAATTTAACACATAAGTTCAAGCGAACATGCTTAAAGGGTGTTTGGTTGGAGATGTTAAAGTTTAATAGGTACTCTAATATTTCATTTTTATTTGGCAATTAGTGTCTAATACTGGACTAATTAGGTTTAAAAGTTTCATCTCATAAATTATTCTCTAGTTGTATTTTAATTTTTTTTAAAATAATCTATATTTAATACTACATGCATGTATCTAAACGTTCGATGTGATAGGTGTTAAAAAAACATGAGCAACCGAACAACTCCTTATTTGCCTATTATGAATCATATTACTAGAGACATCTTGAGCCCAGCTACAAACATATACGAATATGTATATTTCATTACCGCTCCTCTTTCATGTCACTAACGTGTGGGCTCTATATATCATTTTCTTCCTCCTTTTCTTGTGACATCTTTCAATGCTGAGCAACCGCCACCGATCAGCAAAAATACGTTGATCTGGGCTACAGTAGGCCCACGATGCCAAGCAACAACACGTTAGTTTGGCAAACTAGCCTAAGGAAGGAAAAAAGCTTATGGGCAAAGAAACAGAGGTAAGGGCAAATGGGCAATTGCCAAGAGCCTGAGATCATATATTCATTGCTTCACAGGTGAAAACACAGGTCTAACGGCACTAATTTGTCACCAAATTCAGAGGTGACAGCGACAGCCGTGAAGGATAGTGAGGTCTAGCCATCTAGGGAATGTTGGAGGAGCTACTCCTAGCATGTGTCGTGAGTCGTGACCTTGGCAGCGGCACAACACGACCAGCTAGGATTCGGTGGTTATGGACGCTCTGTGGGGGCCGAACCCACAAAGATGGATCTTTCATTCCTTCTATTCCAACATATCAAGTATGCTGCTTAGCTTATAAGGAAGACAGAGAGCCCTATAGCAGCGCGGCCTAGCCTATTGCATAACGTCTTCGCTTCCACCACCTCCATCACCGCTTCTCCACCGTTGGCAATGCACGGGGAGGAGGTCGAGCTCGACATCGAGGAGGACCTCGATGCCTCCACTGCCGAGGGGTGGGTGGACGAGCTCTAGTGGCTCTGCGTCGCCAACTCCGCTATGACGTCGAGCGATACGATTTCTCCATCGACTATAGAATTCAGGGGGGGAGATATTCAAACAAGAAGGACATGCTGCTATAGCTCACCGACGACAACGATGCTCAACAATAGAAGATGACATAAGAGAAAAAGGATGACATTTGGGTTCCGAGCGTCAGTGGCTCGGAGATGAGCTGCAATGAAACATATGTATTCATATACTCTTGTAGCTGGTTCAAGACATCTTCATACATATTCTGTCATATTCAACAAAGAATTATAATAGTATGATTTGAAAAATAGACATAACCACAAAGCTTGGAACTCTATATCTATTATAAAAATAAACTCCACTAACTATTTCTTTTTTGTTATGTAAAGCGCCCACATCAGCATCCATTGGAACATCTTGCTAGCACATTCAATTATTTAACCATGCAAAGTGTCCAGCGTCCACTAACATATTCAACTAACATATGTTATTATATCTTCATTTAAGCTATTCACATTAACAAACCTCATCATTTATTAACATATATTGCATTAGGCCAGTCTCAAAACGATTTTCAAGTAAGTTTTATTTGCATTAAATAAGATGCCACATAGGTATTTTTTGATGACACGGTGATGTATTTTAAAAAGAGAGAGAAGAAATGAGTTTCATCTAAATGAAACTCTCTTGACACAGTTACGAACTCTCTGAGTCTTGAAATTAAATGTTTTTGAAACCATAGATGAAACTCTTCATTAAGAGTGAGTGTCTCGTCCAAGTTTTATTTCACTAGGTATGACATAACAATCTTAGAAACCACGATAAGAAACTCACTTTTGAAACTGTCTTTAGGGCACTCCCAATACTAGAAACTGCACGTAGTTTCTATATAATAATTTGTTATCTAATCACATTCATTCTCTCTCTATTCTCAACCAATCATATCACTTTATGTCTTGGATCTCGCGCAGACATAGTTTCTAAGTTAGATCAAGTTTCTATGATTTTTGCTCTCTCTCTTCAATAACTATCTTACCACATCAGCAAAATGCTTAGATGACACCATAATTAATGTCTATAGAAATTATGATGGTTTCTGTATTGAGAGTGCCCTTAAAACACTATACATCTCCTGATTCTTAGTGATTAATATTTTAATATATTTATATTCCTTTTTTATACTCAACAATTATCAGTAATGACATGAAACTAAAACCCTCACCCCACACCACCACCCAAAGAGAGAGACAGGGGAGCCAAGCCTTGTTTAGTTCACCCTAAAACTTTTTTTTTCAAAATTTCTCGTCATATCAAATTTTATGGTACATACATAGAATATTGAATATATATATAAAACTAATTATACAGCTTGTCTGTAATTTGTAAGACAATCTTTTAAATCTTACTAGTCTACTAAATACAAATGAAAATTTTACGGTAAAAAAAAAAAACCAACTAAACAAGGCCAGTTTTCGTGTGAGTGCCGAGTGCCTAGCGTGCGTGCGCGGGCCCTGCCTTCCCACTCAGAGCGGCGGTTTTCTCCCCAACAGCGCAGCGCGTGCGGAAAGCCGGAAACCCTAGCCGCCGACGATGTCGGACCCTTTCAACCCGTACTACCGCGGAGCCTTCGCGGGCGGCTACAGTGCGCCGCCGCCGCCGCCGCGTTACTCGGACTTTGAGGTCGACCTCATCGCGTCCCGTTACACCGGCACCCCATCGCCTTATCCATCCTCTGCCGACGTCGGCGCCTTCGACTCGTATGTCGGCGCGAGACGATCTGCGGAAGGTGAGAGCAGCCCTCTCCCTGTTTTGGTTGGTATGAGGAGTTTCCCCGTGTGTTCATCGGACAATGCTGCCGTATTTATCCGATGCATGGGTGATTTGTTTCGTGGTCGTGGTTGTCGTAGTGTATGGACGCGTGGCTGCTTGTTAAACTAGTAGTATGAGGATCAATTGTCTGTGGGACTCGGAGCTTATGTTGGGCGTTGCTGGTTTTAATGGAGCTCGTACTGATCTAGCTATCTTGGATATATATGAACTTGTGAACAATTTTATTACGCTGTGTGGAATTGTGTGGCTAGATATAAAACTTAAATTGAGACACCACAGAGAATAATTAAGGACCGAAATTGCACAATCAAGCATGGATAGTGGTATTGCCTTAAAGTTATATAGGCATGTATCATAACCTCATATCCTCAGCCAGTTGTTGACTAGTTTGTATTTTGGTAGATGCAATGCAGAATGTAGAATTGGACCATTTCGTGGAGGGTTCTTAGTGAATGAGCTTAGCAATGAAGGACCAGAGGATAAAAAAATGGTAGTAATGATATTCGAACAGGGAAGAGCCTTTGGTAATTCGTGGGGAGTAGCTGTACTAGAAAACATAATACTTGGAGCTTAGACCGTTGGCCGTCTGATTTTGAATGTAAAAAAGCTCTCACTGTGTTTCTACCAATAAATCCAAGCCAATTTTCAGGTTAGCTATGGTCTGTAAATGCACTTGATTCTTGCCACTCTACTGAAAGTTAATACTGTTGCAGTTCTTTTCAAGTGAGTAGTACTAAGAGGTTCTCACACAGCATTAGAGCTATGATTATCCCTTATTCTAGTAGTACTCTTATGTTTGATAACTGTGCTTTCATTCATTTCAGTACATTATTATTATTTCCAGTATATGGTTACCTAATACAGCTGGCTTATAAAGTTCTTTTGTATATATACTATAGTTCTCTATCACCAATCTTTTATGGGAAGTCATAGTACTGTTGGCCAGATTGAGGCTTTATATTCATCAAATACTATGGCTAAACGCCCTAGGCTTGAAAGCAGCCTTCCTATATATCCACAACGACCGGGGCAAAAGGACTGTGCCTTCTATATGAGCACGGGAACCTGTAAGTATGGAGATACCTGCAAATTTGACCATCCACAATGGGTTCCAGAGGGTGGGGTTCCAAACTGGAAAGAGGTGACTATCTGTCATTATTATTTGTAGCGATCTATACATCTTATTTTTTATAATGTTACTTATAGTGTACTTATTTTTTATACATACCTTTATGGAATTATCTATGTTATTTCCAAAACCATTTTTTTATTACTGTTAGCAGGGCTAGCCACAAAATAGAAGGTGAGAACACATGTAGCTGTGGCCTCAATTCCTGCATTGAAGCGGTAAAGCATAGTCACGTAGTTTCAGGGTCGATGAGGTCAAGGAAGGGGGTAGAGGGACGTATGTTACTTGTGAGAGGTTTTTACAAGGCTAGATCGAAAATGACCGAGTGTACCCTGGATAGCGATGATGTTCCTGCATCTAATAAGCAAGCTAGAGCAGCTAGCTTCAGCCTGCTGGGCAGCCATTTAATCATGCTCGACTGAGCCCACCTGGATTTTTAAGCTTTATTTAATCCTAGCTGTTTCTTTTTTTCTCATAGGCGCATGGATTTGTTATAAATCCAACAACTTAGGAGTTGTGGCATGCAAAGTGAAACAGAGGGGGTGGTAAAATACTTCGTTTGTTTTTTTTTTTATAAAAAGAAATATCTCAAGATAAAAAAGTTCATTTAGTTTTAAACAGTGTTTGCACCTAAATTCTAAACTGTAAAGTAAACAGTCAGTCACCTACCATTTTGCCATTAACCGGGCTATGGCCATTTAAATGAGCTAAATGGCCATTTAAACGAGATAAACAGCTCATCAATCGGACATGGTTTACCACCATGTAGAAATGTGCTAAACAACTGTTTAGGCAAATAGTGGTTTTAAATCACATTCAGATATTCCTCACCGGAGTGTGTGGTGTGTCTGTGCTTGAGTTTGTGTGGGTATGTGCTTACTCTTCCTTTTGGAGGGGTACATGTAACCTGTTCAACACTCTCTTTAATAATTTCGTTATTGACAGGTTGGTACTTAACAATTTCCTAATTTACTCCTGATGTTTGTTTCCCCTCCCATGTCATGCATATATCTTGACTCCTCTCATATCTCTTGTCCATGATGCCCCTCTGAATTGCTTTTCTTGACACCCTTGCACACCCCCAATCAACTCCAACACATGTGGGTTGAGGCGGATACTACATCCAAACAAGCCTGCTCTGTGTTATTCAGCAGTACAGCTAAGTTATCGCCCTGGCTACTATAGGCCGTGTTTGAGCTAGTTAACTTTAAGAATACCATCCTACTGTTTGCATCTCTACACAACATGGTTCTTAAGTCATCACCTAGGTTGCTATGTGTTAGGGCAGTCATGGGACCCGGGCATCACCCTGGCTACTATAGGCCGTGTTTGAGCTAGTTAACTTTAAGAATACCATCCTACTGTTTGCATCTCTACACAACATGGTTCTTAAGTCATCACCTAGGTTGCTAGGTGTTAGGGCAGTCATGGGACCCGGGCATGAGAGAGGGAGGGAGGGAGGGGAGGGCATTGGGAACCAGCAGGTCCAAGCAACCTCTTTTTCCCCTGCTGGCTCCAACAGTGGTCAATCTGGGTGGGACAGCAGCGATGTTTGATCCAGATAGGGACAGTGCAGGGGTTGTTATAGGCCTGCAGGGTTTGTTGATGCTCCCTCTCGCCATATTCATATGTACATAAATCTCTTTGCCTAGCTTTTTTTTTCTCCAACTCCTACCTAGCTACTCTCTTTCTTGCTGTTTTGCATGCCTCAGTTTTCCCCCCTCACCGTCCTGCCACAGACATTTAGGCTCAGCATCATTAGCATGCTATCCATTTGCCATTTTGCCACTTTGGTTCCACACACTAATGTGCTGTTTGGTTCGTTTCTCAGTAACGTAAATGGAAACAAAATCAATTCAAATGATATGTGTGGCGGTAACATCAGCAGCTTTAATTTGTTTACATTTGCGTTACAGTGCTGCAACCAAACAGCTCGTAAGTGACTGCAGTCTTCAAGTTTATTCTAGCCTCATCATGCTTGGCAAGCGACTCCTTGCACATTGCATCTGCTCTACGAAGCAGTGTGCCTGTGCCTTACTCTCACTACAACAGCTCTTGCTGTTGCCCCCATTAAATAATGTTTAACGAATACTTAATCAGCTTTTTTTCGAATCGAGGGATTATCCCCATTTCCATTGAATGAACAACGGAAATACCGTTCATACAGATAGTTTGTAGGACCGATAGAGAAGACTAGAAAGAAGTACAGTTCTGGAAGAAAGAA
>Ga0182004_10002666_pt1 | contig 13975 bp, 12 predicted proteins | sample Sormic07211540_1_FD_120479 | JGI IMG/M metagenome (GOLD analysis project Ga0182004, IMG submission 120479) | Endophyte microbial communities from Sorghum bicolor roots, Mead, Nebraska, USA - 072115-40_1 MetaG | ecosystem: Host-associated > Plants > Roots > Unclassified | place: USA: Nebraska...
CTGCGCGTCCGCTTCGCCAGGGAGCTCTGCAACCTGGCCAAGCTCCGGCACAGGAACCTCGTGCAGCTGCGCGGGTGGTGCACGGACCACGGCGAGATGCTCGTCGTCTACGACTACGCCCCGAGGAGCCTGCTGATTTGTAGTTGAAGGCTCGACGTCGTGATCTACGCCACGCTGGGCTCGGCCAGGGAGCTCGATGCCGTGATCCATGGCGTTGAGACGTGTAACCTCGACGCCATGAAGCATGGCGTCGACCCCCTGGGTCCAAAACTGAGTTTAAATTTTTCAAGGGTCCAAAAGAGAATTTTCTTCAAAAAAAGGGCCAAATTGTAAAAAATTGGGCCACAGCAGTGTGCCGCCATCCACCAGCCGTGGAGGGTCGAACTCATCTCGCTCAAGTCAAGCTTTTTTCTTGAATTTGTGCTGGATGGAGCTCTTCCTCACGCAAATCCATTCATTGCCTTTGGCTTGTGATGGATGTAACACCCCCTACTGAGCTGAGAAGGGAAGAGAGTTGTGTGAAGGATGAGGTGGGTTGGACAAGCACCATGTTTGCCATATAAAAAGGAGAGCTTAAATAGAGTCTAATGTTTAACAACCTAGCTAAGAGCCTATAATAACAGGTGCTTCTATTGTAAGTCATGTTGCTTATGTAAATGCTTAATGTTTCTCTTTAAGCACCTCCATAAGCATTGTGCATCTTACATGCTCTAACATACCCTAATCCCTCCTCTGCTCCCAGCTCATACACACAGCCGCTGCCACTGCCACCTCCTCTCCTTACCCCCACCCCCTGTTCTTCTTCCTCAACACAACGTTCTTGCTGCAATAGATAACCGGCAGCGGCCATCTTCTCACAGCTCTGACTAGCAAAATGGGTTACCATGCCTGCTTCATCTCTCCAGTGGCCTTCCCCTAGGCCTAGGCTCTCTACTCGATCTCCCCTCCCTACTTAGCCACTTGGATTGACCAGAGACGAGTCTGGTGCGTGTTGACATGGGAAAAAAATATTTTGGACACACTAGTCCATAAAACACTACTTAATGGATACTGGAAGGTTGCCTTAGAAAAAGCTTTGGGAAATGTAGGCACCGAAACAGGCTGGCTGCTGTAAGCATAACTCCATGGCATATAAGTGCACCACCAATGGAGGCTAACACTCTTAGTGGTTCTAGTACAAATAATGTCATCCACATAGACTAGAAATAAACAGGCTGGCTGCTGTAAGCATAACTTCATAGCATATAAGTGCACCACCAATGGAGGCTAACACTCTTAGTGGTTCTAGTACAAATAATGTGATCCACATAGACTAGAAAATGTTAGATTAGTATTCACACGATGCAAACTATCACTGCTTGTGGTTTGCAAATAAACTTTTTCCTTTCATTATGCCTCCCAGTATGTAGCATATGTAACCTCCACAAGCCACTATGACAAGTGCAGAGCACATACTTTTTTTATCCAATCCTACATGGCACTTGGGACTACTAGTAAAAAAGCAGCATTGGGGAAGGCCTAAACGGCAACCGAACTTTAAGTCTGGAAGCAGATTTTTAACATCACGCGTAGAGGTCCAACAAGCATGACATGTCAACTGGCAACATATGAAGTAGGCAACTTACAAAAGAGTTATTCAAGTAGGCTGATGGCTTATAGGTGGAGAAATGTTTAATCATGCAGTTCCCAAATCTTTTTACAATGAATTTAAAATGAGAATTGCAGCTAGGTCACTTGGCTATTTGTCTAATCAATTGAGATCATATGCATACCTTTTATCTCGTCAAAACTCTATATGATACATTTATTGAGCTACCCTTCTAAGTCATGTCCTGATCATTGTATAATTTCTTGGTCCTGTACGTACTTAGTCCTCTAATCAGTGTCTCTACCCATTTAAGAAATGGAAATCTTAAGTGCAAAAAGCACTACAAATGAAAAAAAAAGGAAGATAGGTTTAAGGGAGTCAACCTCATTGCCATTTTAGACTAAAAACAGTGTCTCAAAGTACTTCAAAACAGAAGCAAAAAAAACCATCTGGTTGGGCATTTGATGGAAGAAATCTGATGGGCGAAATCATCAGTCAGGTGTGAATGTTCAATGTTTCCTTAGACCCTGATTCATGAATCGCACCATTGCAAGTAATATCAAAGAGATTGGTAATTGCTAGCCAACATAGCTGCAAAAGTAATTGCATGGTTCGTTTTGATACCCCAGATTCAGAATGGTTACTTTCATCTGCTCGATCATCACCTAAAATACAATTGTAATGGTCCTAATGGATAGGCATTAAATTGTAAAGGTCTAAAGGAACAGATGTAGATCTAGAAAGCATCAGTGGATAATTAATGTTTCTTTTAGAGACAAGCAGATATACAGAACTAAGGATAGTGGTTTTGTAAGCAAGAAATATATTCAGTAGCAGCAGCTAACTGGCCAAGCAAGAAATGTGAAGAAATAAAAACTCACTTAGCTTCAGGTTTGTTGTTACTGTCACTTCCTGTAGCTGTAGAAATCGTGGCAGAACAGAAGAGATTCCTCCCCTGAAAGTATTTCATTTGTTATTCCGATGAACAAAACTATTTGCAGTAAGCAGCTACAGCTTCATATATACTCCCTCCATTCCAAACTATAAGGCATTCCAAGAATCTTTGAGAATCAAAGCATCTCAAGTTTGACCGAAATTATAGAGAGAATTAAAATGATTTATGACATCAAATAGGTATTACTATGAAAATATAGTTAATGAAGAATCTAATTATATTTGTTTGACATCGTAAATGCTATTATTTTATCACATATGTTTGGTCAAACTTGAGATAGTTTGACTCTCTAAGGTTCTTGGAATGACTTATAATTTGGGATGGAGGGAGTAATAAATATGCCAAGGTATATCTAACATTCTGAATGAAGCAACAAGTGTTCGAGGGAAAAAATGAAGCAACAAGTTAAGGAGTTCGGAGATCTAGTTAGCACAAATTGCAGTTGCAATGGTTTCCATAAATCCACAGGCACTAGAAAAGAAAGTTAAGGAAACTTCGAAGAGAAGTAAAATTCATAATGAACAGGAAGTACAAATTCTATAACATGAAAAGGAGATCAAGAACTATAGAAAAGGGAAACAACTAACCGCACAGATCATATAAGAGCTAATGGCCCCCACCTCGTTGCTCCTTGAAGTAATTGAACCTTGCCCTGGTATTTAAGGTCAGAAGAATTTACGTAGATCATATGGAGGAAATGTAGTCACAAAATGCTGTTGAGCAAACCAGTCCAAAACGTGGGCCAATGTGAAAGAGAACATTGTTCTAAAAGTAACTTTAACCGCTGGTTACGATTTCTCTTTTTTTTAAAAAAAAAAAGGAATACAAGTGTATTTTACTTGCATAGAATCCAAATATTAAGTCGTGATGAGCATAGCCAGGAGAGTGTGTGGTAAGCCCAGATGCGAGGTCACGAGCACACACCCTTTACCACTGTAAAGAGCCTCTCACGGGATCAAAGATACATTAACTAACTGCATCAGTGCATCTCTTTCAAAAAAAAAGTGCAGGACCCAAACACAAATTGAAAGATGCTCTTCATGAAATGGATAATTAATATGAATTACCCCTAAAGGGTATTTAACTGAAAATGTCAGTCAGTTAGGCTAATATTGGGCACATGGCTTACCAAGTTACCAACCAGAAAAAAACAGAAGAAGCAATGAGACACAATATCAATTCATTCAGCATTGCGTCACCAGGCACTCTAGTACAGACCGGGTGACAGACAAACAAACAACCAGAACTATGGCTGGCCTGCAATTCACCATGGTTGCTTCAAACAATACTCCCTCCATCCACAAATAAATGCTCGTCTCACTTTCCGAGGAGTCAAACTTTTTTTTAAGTTTGACTAGAAATATATAAAATAATATCAATATTTGTATCTACAAATAAGTATATTATGAAAGTATATTTCATGTTCAATCTAATGATACATATTACATTATTACATATGATAAATATCATATTAGTATATTTTTTTATATATTTGACCAAACTTAAAAAGGTTTGACTCCTCAGAGACGCATTTATTTGTGAATAGAGGGAGTAAGCCTCAACCCCAGACCGAGCCTATTGGCACATAGGCTAATTAAAACTTGATACCCTTAGGACCAAACGACTCAAATCAAAATCCATAGGCACGTTGTGCGCATAGCTAATCGACGATGACGAGCGCATCAGAACTTAACAGTCAGAAAAACCTGGCAGCATCCGGTGAGCAATCGTAATTAGCACAAGCACACATCAAAGCAACTCATGTCCTGAATGGTGAGAGACACAGCAGCAATGGAAAACAGGGACGCTGCGAGGAGGACTGAACCGAGAGATGGATCACGGACCTGGTCTCGCCCAGCTCAGGGCCTGGAGGCCGGCGCGGGAGAGCCTCGACAACATTTGGATCCACGGAGGCAGAAACAAGGAGACGCGGTGGCAGTGTTCTGTATTTCACATTGGGTAGGAAATACATTGGCATGCACTGAATATTTGAAAATTGCAATTGAACAACTAGATATGATACTGTTCTGTACTCTGTTCTCACCACCTTGAAGCTTGAACTCTGACTCTTAGCGGCAGAACGGGGCAAGGGGCGGCGGGGCGTCGGGCGCCACCAGCGGGGCGGCCGTGAGCCCGCGAGGTCGTGACCCTCTCTCCTGGAGGGGAGACCTAGGCATCTGGTCGCGGCTGGCCTGCTGGAGACCCGGCCGCGGCTTGCAGGAGGCGGCCGGGAGGCGCACAGGAGGCGGCGACGGCGACGGCAAGCGTCAGGAATCGCGCGGACGGCGGGGAGTCCGCAGTCGGGACCTAAACCGAGCGGGGAAGTGGGGAGTGTCGGGCTTCTGTCGCTCGTCTGCTAAGGTTGAGAATTGGGCTGTGCAGGGGAGCTGCTGGGCTGTATCTGTCCAGTTGTTTTGGCCCACGATAGCCCAGTTCTCACAAGCTGGGCTTGAAGAAGGAAGGCGAAAGACCCACGATAGCCCAGTTCTCCAAGCTCTACGGAGTGGTTTGGTAACGCAATTTATGCCCTGATGAAAGCGTTGGCGGCTCTTAACATGTTTGGACACGTTGTGCGGCCAAGTCCTCAAAGCGAAGTATTTTCCAAACTCAAATATTTTTGCAATGCACTATTAGAAATAATAAACCTTAATTAGGATCTACTAACCAGAGAGTTAATCGGTTTAGAACTAAGACATGTAAAACGTGATTGTATTTGTAGCCCTAATACATTATCTAGATGTGCATAAAGTAAAGAATAGTAGGTAAAACGCAGACCATCGTCTTTGGTAGCAGAAAGAGCCAGGATCCGCCATCAGTGCCGGTTCTTGACGCGCGGAGTAGCCTTGCCGGAGGTGAAGAAGAGGGGCGCCGGGTCGTAGCGCGGCGGGGGTGGAACTTCCCGTCACTGCCTGCGACCCTCTAGATCGGATTAGGGTTAGAGATGTGGGAGGGAGTGTTGGCAGCGGCCAACTTCGTGGTGCGTGGCCCGGCTCTCCTCTCTTCTCTTTATACTGCAGGGTGACAGGGGCCCACCAGCCATTGAACGGCTGGGGCTCCCCGATCAGGAGCGGATCTAGCCGTTGGGCCATCCAGGGGAGAACGGATCCATCTGCATGGCCGTTGGGCCATGCAGGAAGAGATCAAATCTAACATGCACATCTAGAGGATACATATCATATTTCTGGCGCAGCATTTTGAAGGGAGTTCAGCTCCTTAAACAAGGCATAATTTGGAGGATTGGGAATAGTGCAAATATCAATATTTGGTCTGACACGCGGTTGCCCTGAGGATGCATAAGAAGATCCATCACACCACAGAGATCATCGCTCCTAACAAGAGTTTTGGACCTAGTTGATCCGGTTACACGGACATGGGATGAGCAAAACTGGTCATGGACACCTTTTGGCCACAAGATGCTAATGTCATTCTTAACAGTCCAATTGACGCTGCTATGCCTGATTGGCTGGCCTGGTATTTTGATTCAAATGGGAATTATTTCTCTGTAAAATCTGCGTACAAACTAGCTGTGAACATTTGAGATCACCAAATGAGGAGAGATGCCTCATCCTCAGGGTCAAATGGAGATGAAGAATTTAGATGGCAAAGGATTTGGCAGTTGAAGTTCCCAAATAAAGTTAAAATGTTCATTTGGCGTCTGGCCCACAATTCTCTACCTGTAAGACGAAATTTGATCGTAAGAGGGGTTAAAACTGGTACTATATGCCCTATTTGCAGCCGTTTGGATGAAGATTGTGGACACCTTTTCTTTAAATGTAAGAGAGCCAAGGAGTGTTGGCATGCCTTGAATCTAGAGCATATAAGAACAGGGCTGGAGTGTTGTACATCTGGGCACAAAACTGTAATGAAGATTTTGAAGCTAGAAAGGCAACAACAAACAAAGGTATTCATATGGCTTTGGCGATGGTGGTCTGCTCGTAACAAGGCTAATGCAGGAGGAAGAATGGCTTACAGATCAATGTGGAAATTCAATGCAAACTAATACACAGGTTTCAGCTTCTAGATGGAAACCCCCACCAACGGATTACTATAAGATCAATGTGGATGCTTCCTTTCATGCTTCTACAAATCAAGGAGGCTGGGGTTTTGTGGCTCGTGAGTGGGAAGGAAATTTTCTTGAAGGAGGAGCAGGGAATATCCCTAGAGCAGCTAGCGCGCCTTGCATGCTGAATCATTGGGAATTATGAAAAGCCCGGAGCATGCTGCTGAGTTGGGGATGACTAGAATTATTCTGGAAATGGATGTTGCGCTTGCCAAGGTGATCACGTCTACAGAACTCGATAGAAGTACTTTTAGTTGTTTGTTTACACATTTAGTTGTTTGTTTAGACAAATCTGTAACCTCATGGCGTCATATTTTGTACATTGCTCTGTTGCTGATAGTGTAGCGGGCTATGGGTGTACTCTGGAACATGGCTATATACCGTGTGTTTGGTTGGAGAGCGGGGCGAGTCGGGTCGGAGCGAACCCGTTCCCGTGGCTGTTTGGTTGGAGGATGGGAGGGTTGGGTTGGCTCCGTCCCTAAAAGCAGAAGTGCAACCAAACACTAGACGGGTTGGCTCCGTCCTCAAAAACTGAGTTGGATCCAACCCAACCCACTCAACCTCCAACCAAACACTTCCGCTACAAAATATGAAAGACTTAGCGCCTGTTGGGAAGCTCCGTAAATTGTTACACCTGTAATTTGCTTTTGCCTGTAAATTTCTTGCACACAAGAAAACAACCGGAATATCATTCCTGGGGAAAATATTGTTTGGGTAATCGTTGAAGAACAATAGCAGCAACAAAAGAAACGACCCAAAATCAAGCGGCCTACAATCCATGACCATCGAGCAAGAGCCAATTCTATCTACGAAGCAATCAAACCTGCGCAATCCATATCCTGAGTCCTGACATGCATGTCGCCGTCACTGGAGTTGTAAAAGCCGGCGCCCCTGGTGCTCGCCCAGAAGTGCCGGAGGGTGGCCTATGGGAGGAGTTGAACATGAGCCCCCAACTCGCCGACGTCGCCGACATCGAGGACGAGTCTAACGAGAATGGAGTCGAGTGGAGATTTTCATTTCCCGGTCGGCGGAGACTTTTTTTTATTTTACAACGGTATCAGCCTTAGCCAGATGTAAAATAAGTAGACTCACTAGCCATCCAAACAGCAAGTTTAGATTCAACTCGAGCCTATAATTTACATGTGTTTTGCCCAAACAAGCTGTATGTAACTCGGAGAACGTAAAGAAGACGTGCAATTCGTCAATTGCCAAACATGCACAGTGACTTTATCGATCTTGAAAACTGCAAGGTTAGTCTTTGGATTATTTAGATTATTAGTACCATTATAATTTTTTTTTTGAAACTTTAACATTATAATTTTCGTGGACTGAAAACAGCTTTCTTGGAAGAGCTTGCTGCAGTAGCCGTAACGCTGCAGTTACTGTACCTCTTTCTGCAGCTACTGTCCAATCAAAGCCCACCAGCCTTGTGGCTCCAGGAGTAGCAACGGCGAGAAGAGCTACTCTATTTGTTGAGGTTATTTGCAGAATTTAACAACCATTTAGTAGTATTTTTCTCTCACAACAAATCAATGAACAATACTTTCAACTATAGTTTTTCAGCCAAGCGAGCCAATTATTTCAGAGTATATCATTATAATTCTTTGTCACTTTGAAATATTTACGTTGTATGCTTGGAGAGACCTTGGGCCTAGGTACAGATATACATGGCATACGAGTATTTCCGTATAGACGATATTGCTCTTGGATTCAAGTGGACTAACGATTATTTGTCCAAAGGTATGACGTGTCAAGCAGGGCCTACGTTCAAGCTCGATGGCTATCTTACTCGTGTTGCACTCTGACCCTCTTTTGTGATGGCGGTTGAATCTTCTCCCATCCCATGTTAGTCCAATCTCCCTCGACCGCCCCATCAATGAAAATGTCAAAGCAAACTCAGTGAAAGGAAACATAGGGCCAGATCGACTGCAATTATAATACTCCACGAGGAGAGAATAAGCTAGTTGTTGCAGCAGCTGCCCCATCTCCCTCGATCGCCCCATTAATGGAAATGTCAAAGCAAACTCAGTGAAAGAAAACATAGGGCCAAATCGAAAACATAGGGCCAAATCGGCTACAGTTATAGTACTATGTGAGGGGAGAATAAGTTGGTTGTTGCAGCAGCTGCAGCTATGGCCTATTCTCTTCTCATATGGTACTGTGGCCACAACCTCTATAGCCGAACAAGCTCATATATACAACAAAAAAATCATGTTATGTGAAGCTTGTGTGTGTATGATCTCTATAAGATACTTTTTTCTCATCCTTGTAATGTTTTACATGATCTTAATGAATACTTTCACGAGAGAAAAAGTATAAAGTTCTACCAAAGGAATGTCAATCAAAAGAAAAAATGATCTCAATAAGCTACTTTTTCCCCATCCTTGTAATGTTTTTCATGATCTTAATGAATACTTTCACGAGAGAAAAAGGATAAACTTCTATCAAAGGAATGTTAAAAGAAAAAACTAAATACTTTCACGAGAGAAAAAGGTTAAACTTCTATCAAAGGAATGTCAAATGAAAAAACTGAATACTTTCACGAGAGAAAAAGGATAGACATCTATCAAAGGAATGTCAAATGAAAAAAACAAGGAATGTTAAAAGAAAAAACTGAATACTTTCAAGAGAGAAAAAGGATAAACATCTATAAAGGAATGCCAAACGAAAATGAAAAAAGTGCATTTAGCAAAACTGGAGACGCGGGGAATCGAACCCCGTGCCTCTCGCATGCGAAGCGAGCGCTCTACCATATGAGCTACGTCCCCATATTGATCACTGTCTTGCAGGTATTTCAAATAGGCTATGGACCAAAAGTTTACTAATTTCGATGCTCCTGCAGTGACATCAGTAAACGGGTGTTCAATTTGCTACTCGCATACTCGATCGTGTCGAAGAAGGTGGGGACGAAGGGCAGAAAAAATTAAGGGGCTCAACAAAAGTGTTACATCAACTTTAGTTTATTATAATTTTATTGGGTATCTTCATAACCTAGGATATCCAAAGCAGACAGCTTAAAACTCTATTTCCCCTTTTTATAATAATAATAAGTTGGAAAGTCCAAGCAATCATCTGTCATCTTACCTGGGACTCAATCACCGAGCCTTAGTAAGAAAGACAACTGGACCAACCAAATCCGTCTCGTCCGAGATCTAACCAGGCCTCGGAAGAAACCTAGAGCAATTTCATCTCGGCCGAGACCCAACCAGGTCTTAGACGAGACCAGAGCAATTATCTCGCTCGAGACCCAACTAGGCCTCGGACGAGACCAAATAATCTCTGCCTCGCCCGAGCCCCGGGCTGGGGCACTTTGCCCCTGATGAAGCGCTCAAGGCTTCTCAACCTCGCCAGGGGCCACGGTACGACAGATGAGACGCAGGGCACATCCTCACGCCCATGTCCACACCGTGCAGAGTAGGACATGACGAATACTATGCTACCTGCTCCCATCACTGTGGCACCTGCTACTGTCACTGTGCGTATGATCGAACTAGGGGGTAATGAACGACGTCAATCTTAGCCACGCGTGTACAAGGGTTGCCATGGCTGCTACAGGTAAGGGCATCCCATCTATAGTGTTGGTATGGCTCAGCACGAACGTGGCAGGAGCAAGCGCGTTCATACGATGGTCATAGACGGCTACAACACAAGAAATGGAGGGCCTCACCGTCCCTGTACGACGCCACGCTTCAACCCTCGCCTCGGATCAAGACCATCATGTCATAGCACGAACACATGTATCCCCTACCTCCCCTTGAAACTATAAAAGGGGAGGTAGGGCCTCATTCAAGGGGGGCGACACACACGTACATGGGCTAAGTCACACACGCTATGACGTTGCGACTCAGTCCACACCACGATGCACACACATAACGCACTTGGGGCTGAGACTTGAGACATGTTCTCTCTCGCATCCCGCTTGTAACCTCTGCTATGAGCACTTTGGGTGCAGGATAGTACAAATCCCCACCTCACACTAGACGTAGGGCATTCTCGGCCTAAACCAGTATAAACTCCTTGTGTTTTTCCTACATCACCTTCCGGATCGAGGACACACAGATACAAATTTACTAGTTAGTGTTTGGACCGCGAGTCCAGACACCGACAAACCTCTTGCAATAAAAAAAATATAAAAGTTTGAAGTAGTCTTATATTGAAAACATCGATCAACAATAAAATTCATAAAACACATCTAAAAATAAAGGTCGCGGCCCACCCTCCTCTAAAAAATATATCTAAAAAATAAACTTTTGTTCTGAAAAATTCTTTTGTTTCTTTTTTCCATAAGTTCCACCAATAGTAAATCATGACTCTGTCGAATGTCCTCCTATAGGATTTGTCGATTTATAGTGACCAAGTTGGTACTAGCTAGTGCAATTTATTGTGAAACCTCTGATGATTCTAAAAAATCGTTACTGGTTAATTTGCAAGAATACTTTGAATTTATTGAGTAACTGGAGTAACTTTTTAATGTCTCCTTCTAGTTTTTTTTTATCAAATCAAATATGAGATTCAAAATTTGATGCAGGTCACGTAAATGGTCTGAAAAAACAACAAAAACATTATTGCTGCAGCAGCGCATTCAGAATATGGAATGCTAACCATTTTGGTAACAGATGGAACACCGGGCTTGCAGGCATGTTTTTTTCACAAGTTAAAATTGATGAATTTTTACGTAGTACAATCTAACCAGTGCTGCAAAAAAAATACCTATATTATTCACTTTAGAACAATGAAACAATAATAGCTTTTTTTATACGCTCACATGCATGTAAATTATGGACCTTTACTTGCACCTTGTAGATATGCATAGAAAAAGATAGACATCCTCAGATCTGGGAAGATGTTCACCACATTCATGGGTAATACTTGTTCCTGTTGTTTATGAACAGAGATCCCAAATACAAGAATACAGTAGCCTTCCAACATATTTACTCTAAAATTTTTGAAGTGCTTTATTACTCTAAAAATGATGATATCCTCAGACCTGGCTTGATGTGCTTTTTTAACTTGTTTAATCCTGTTTTGTATACCCCGGCTCAAAATATATTATATTATATTATCTTATTCTGGTTTACTTGTAGTTGTAGGTCCCTTATTGTTAATATTGGCGATTTGTTAGAAAGGTGGACTAATTGTGGTTTCAGGTATCATCATTTAATACTTTTGTTCCCCCATAAGTCCACTCACACGCACTGGCAACTTGAAACATTATTGTTTTCTGCAACTCTTCAAAGTTGTATGATATAAAACACATGCCCATTTATTTAGATGAAACTTTGTTCCGGTTCATAATTGACAGCATCATGCATACAACTGTGTAGTTGACATGATGAGTATCTTAGTAGAGGTAGTATATGGTGATAGCTCGGCTACTTATACGATAATCCATTGACAAAGGTTATTGAGTTATATTCTTTTGGTTCCTTGTCATTTATAATACATGCTGTCTTGCCAACGAGAATAAACGGCCGTGTGTCAGAACCTGCTAACGCACTTCTATCGCAACTTGCAGATCTACATTACACCGTGTTGTCCCTGTTGGGAAAGAGAGATATTCTGTGAGTAACAAAGAACTTACTTAATTCATAATTTCTGCTAGGCGTTTCAGTATCTTTGAGCCTTTTACGCCCTCTGATTCTTCTTTGCTTTAAGAGGAGCACTTCAACCAATAAATTACATGCTTAGTGTTACTGCCAGACGGTGATGGATAGTACTCCTACATAGTACACTTTACACAACAATTATATATATATATTATAGTATATCAGGTTGCTTTCTTCATTGATCCAAGCCCAAATCTAGTGGCAACCAGTTGATCAAGCGATCAAGTGCTGAACGTAAAGAGTGCTCTGTTATGGCCATTCAGCTTTTACTCGATGTAGCCAAAACACTTCGTACTGGTATGGTCAAGTGTCATGTCTGATGGATTATCGGTGGTGTACTCTATATCTTTTTCTGTTACAAGTAATAATGGGTGGAAAACTTGTCCAGTAAATTGAAATGCGTATATTCACCTGGTTTATTTACAGAGTCTACAACTTGTTGCATCCTTACATGATTTTGAGATACTGTATATAACATGCATGATGCCGTGACGGCGAGGCTTATTAGACGTCGTTGAAGCCTCTCCACTAGCCCACACCATGGAAACGGGAAGCTGCATCGGAGGCCAGAAATCCGGCCGGGCACGGCAGCAGCCTTGGCCGCGGGAAAGGGAGGTCGATCACGAAAAGGACAGGCAACAGCGACGCTGACACGCTGTGCCGTCCCGTGCCGGCAGGGAGCGAGCCGGCCGGATTGATGAGACGACGACAGCATCTCCGCCGGGACGGGACCTCCGTGTCCGTGTGGGGGATCACCACCACCTGCGCCACGGCGCGCAGCTAGCGATGTGGGCAGCCAACTTTTTGTCGTCGCCGGAACGGATCAAAGATGTGTCACACGTCATGAAGTTAACCCTCTTGACTTTGCAGTAGAAAAGAGCACGGTGGCAATGGCAATGGCAATGGCATGACATGGCATCGAAGTGTCTGCCCTGGGACTGGGTAAACTCCACACGGATTTGACGTCAGGAGTGCGATGGACGGACTGAATTATTGGTACCGGAAAGCACTAAACAATGAAGAGATAGAGACGCCTATGATGATAAGATATTTCTGTGGTAGACAAGCCAAGATGTTGCCAAAACCACGCATTATTGTTGCGCGCGTAGTAGGATTATTATACATTTTACATTATACACAGCAGCAGAAACCATACGGAGGAGTACCCTGTGCTACAGACTACTAGGAAGCAGGGGAGGCTGCGTCTAGTCACTCGTACAGCAACAGCCAACAGGATTAGTGTACATAGCCACATAAGTACTACGGAGTAGGAGTATCAGTACTCTCTTCAACACTACTGTTGCTGCTTGTGTTGTGTTGCCCGCCTCCCCCTTCACGACATGTACACGAGTACGGTGACATGCACGAGCTGATGCCCAGCGTAGTACGGAGTAGTAGTAGCTTTAGCTTACAAAATCAGCAGCAGGCCAGCAGCTCACTCACACGGAGATTTACAGGAAGATGACATATATACACCGTTAATTAACGTATACACTATAACAGAACCGTCACCAGAAGCTCTGAAAAGAGGTCCCTCTGTTCTGATCCTCGTTGCAGTTCGCTAGCTGTTGATGGTCTCCTTGTGGCTGTCGGAGTTCTCATCTTGGGCAGGTTGGCCTTGGGCCCGGCCGCTTCAGCGGTCCAGCGAACTGATCACCACCCTGCCGTCGGAGTCGGAGACACGCAGATCAGATGATATATCATATCAAATCCAAGCAAGATTCATTGCATGTCGACCGTACTGTTACTACTGTACTTCTATAGCA
>Ga0182004_10002667_pt1 | contig 13974 bp, 8 predicted proteins | sample Sormic07211540_1_FD_120479 | JGI IMG/M metagenome (GOLD analysis project Ga0182004, IMG submission 120479) | Endophyte microbial communities from Sorghum bicolor roots, Mead, Nebraska, USA - 072115-40_1 MetaG | ecosystem: Host-associated > Plants > Roots > Unclassified | place: USA: Nebraska...
CCTGCTTAGTTCACTACCAAAATTTATCATATCAAGGATTTGACGAGCTATGATTTTGGCTAGTATTTGATTGACTATCAAAACTTATTAACGTCTCACACATTTGTCTCGCCAAATCTTTTGCAACTTTTTTGTTCAAATTTTGGGCCTTGTTTAGTTCCGAAAAAATTTCGGATTTCGGCACTGTAGCACTTTCGTTTGTTTGTGACAAATATTATTTAATTATAGACTAACTAGGATCAAAAGATTCGTCTCGTAATTTATACCTAAACTGTGTAATTAGTTTTTGTTTTCGTCTATATTTAATGCTTCATGCAAGTGCTATAAAATTCGATGTGACGGGAAATCTTGAAAACTTTTTGGTTTTCGGGGTGAACTGACATGACAAATTTTGGTCACGAAACAAGCAGAACCCTATGTAATCTCTATCTGATTTGAGAAATTATGAATTACTCTCTCCGTTCAAGCCCCTTTTGTGCAATAATAAGAGCGTTGTAAAATTGCTAACAACCTAGTTCAACACTCTCGCAATAAACACATAGATATTGTCGTACCTTTCTTATAGATCATGTTGCTAAGGATGACATCTTGCTAGATGGAGTAAGGCCAAAGATCAATTGGCGGATATCTTCACAAAAGTTTTAGATGAAACCCACGTTCTCTCTCTCTCTCTCAAAGATGCAGCTGCCTGAGCTAACCGTAAGCGCCATCACCCCATCGTGCCCTCGCGCTCGTGCTGGCTCCCTATGTGTGTTGTGCACCTACCATCACCTTGCATGTATCTATGCTTGTCGTTGTTGTGCGCCACCGTGCACTGGCCAGCACTAGCTTTGGCGATCATGTGTTCCTTCATGGGAAGCCTCCTTTCTCTTCCTTGGTAGCACCTTCTCGGTGTACATAGGTTCAACAACAGTATGTTCCTCCCCTAAGATTTATGCCCTTAGCATGTTTGACAAAAAAATGTTTGACATGTCCTTGTTTCTCCCTTGTAGATCTTTGTCAATCGTGTGAGGCTCTTGTGTAGTTGCATAGATTTTGTGTAATCTTGCTAGCTCCCACTAACTTGGCACGTTAGATATACCCTTAGGATCTTTTGTAAGATTCTTTATGATTTAAATAGAGGGGTGTAGTCAAAGCTAAACCGAATAGTTTCATTTTATATTTGTTTCAGTTAACTGATGCGACTAAGTTCAGAAATGACTATTCATATCCTCTCACTAGTTCGTCATCTCAATGTAACAAGCGTTCATAGGACTAGATCTAAGTTTTCATACGTGTCAATGATGCAAGCTGCATTTTGATTCAACTTAAAAGATAATGGATAAATCAATATTATTAGTAGGATTCTTGATGGTTACATGCATATAATACTATATATTACCTAGGATGTGAGGGAGATTCAGAGAGGAGAAAGAGGATAAAGGAGAGAGATAGACAAATATATGGATAGAAATAAAGTCATACAGATCTCACAACACAATCAAAATTTCAACAATTATGACTTTGGTATCAATATATGTTGTAAGCTATCATGTACCATATGTACGGGCAAAAAATATATTAATTCTATATATGATATAGGAAGAGTTTTCAAAATTAAAGTGTTATTGTTATGCATGATTATGAAGATTTTTTTATAGATACGTGCGTGTCACACGCATATGTCTACTTGTTTTCATAATGTACTTCCCCTTATGAGTAGTTCCTTTTAGTGTTTGTTGCTAAAAAATGATGCATTAAATAATTATTTTACGATAATAACTCAATTTAAGTTAGTACTGGCCTCATAAAATGTCTCATGGTTCCATGATGAATTTTGATTTTGGACCCCTTTTGCCATCTGAAAAAAAAACAATTTTGATATTTTTTGATAAAAGTTGTTTACATAATTATGTTGTTAGAGTTGATTATTTTGTTCAGTTGCATCCCATATATATATATTTAAAACACAAAAAATAGGTCAAATCATTTTATCCTGATTATATATTTTTTCTTTACCTGTATTTCAGTTGTGACGGCTGTGCACTCGGTCCAAACTAGTAAGGCCTTGTTCGTTTCTACCGGATCAACCTGTTTCCAGGCCCATTCCAGGTAGATTATTGCAGCCTTTCAATCTAGATGGGAACTAAAATGTGTATTCGTTTTGGGCTAGCTTGGAACGAAAACTGACCTGAAACAAAAGCGTGCTTCTCTTTTTCTAGTCTCTACGGCATGGAATGAAACTAGACCTTCTACCATTCGCATCAGTTCCTGGCCCAAGTGGAGGAATGAGTGAAGGAACTGGATCCACTTAATCAAGAATGGTTCTTGTGTAACCGAACAAGGCCTAAGGCCTTGTTTAGTTCTGAAAAGATTTTGGATTTCGGCACTGTAGCATTTTTTTATTTGACAAATATTATTCAATCATGAACTAACTAGGCTCAAAAGATTTATCTCGTGATTTACAGCCAAACTGTGCAATTAGTTTTTATTTTCGTCTATATCTAATGCTTCATGCATATGCCCCAATATTCGATGTGATGGAAAATCTTAAAAAGGTTTTAGTTTTTGGAGTGAATTAAACAAGGTCTTAGGCCAGTCTTAATGCATAGTTTCATGATACAGTTACCAAGACTATAAACTAGGTAACCGAACCACATGAGTTTTATGGGGATGAAACTCCTCTCTCATCTGATGAAACTCCTTCATTTAATAACCTCGCCAAATCAGCAATTTTACTTATGTGGCACCCTATTTAATATGCATGACACTCTCGTAAAACATGTATTGAGACTGGCCTTACGGCCCAGGAATGAATTGATCAAGGAATCTCGGAATTCCATGAATCTCTCATGCACAGTATGCAGCAGTATATCAAGGGGCCACTCCTCTGGTTTCTCGGCGTGATGGCCAACCTAGCGGCCCAGCTCGCTGCCGTGCTCCAGGCCTGCATCAAGCGTAGCGGCGGCCCCAAGCCCAGCCGCGCCCACGCCAAGGCCGCGCACGCGCGCGTCCTCGCCGCCGGCCTCGCCGCCGACACTTTCCTCCTCAACCGCCTCGTCGAGCTCTACTCCCTCTCGGGCCTGCCATGCCACGCGCTCCGCGCCTTCCGCGCGCTGCCCCGCCCCAACGTCTACTCCTACAACGCCGCCATCTCGGCCGCCTGCCGCGCGGGGGACCTCGCCGCCGCCCGGGACCTGCTCGGCCGAATGCCCGACCGGAACGCCGTCTCCTGGAACACCGTCATCGCCGCCGTCGCGCGGTCGGATTCCCCCGGGGAAGCGCTGGAGATGTACCGAGGGATGCTGCAGGAGGGCCTCGCGCCGACGAACTTCACGCTCGCCAGCGTGCTAAGCGCGTGCGGCGCCGTGGCCGCGCTCGATGACGGGAGGCGCTGCCATGGGCTTGCCGTCAAGGTCGGCCTCGATGGGAACCAGTTCGTTGAGAACGGGCTTCTCGGCATGTACACGAAGTGCGGGAGCGTCGCCGACGCGGTCAGGCTGTTCGACTGGATGTCTAGCCCGAACGAGGTGTCGTTCACAGCGATGATGGGTGGGCTGGCGCAGAGCGGGGCCGTCGACGATGCCCTCAGGCTGTTCGCGCGGATGAGCAGGAGTGCGATTCGTGTTGATCCGGTAGCTGTCTCCAGTGTTCTGGGCGCGTGCGCGCAGGCCTGCGCTGGTGACTACAATGTCGCTCGTGCAATCCGGCTTGCACAGTCCATTCATGCATTGGTTGTCAGAAAAGGTTTTGATTCGGACCAACACGTGGGGAACTCGTTGATTGATATGTATGCAAAGGGCATGAAGATGGATGAGGCCATGAAAGTCTTTGAGTCGATGTCCAGTGTCAGTATTGTTTCTTGGAACATTCTTGTAACTGGATATGGTCAGCTGGGTTGCTATGAGAGGGCCTTGGAAGTACTGGACTTGATGCAAGAGTCCGGTTTTGAGCCCAATGAGGTAACTTACAGTAACATGCTTGCTTCTTGTATTAAAGCAAGGGATGTTCCATCTGCTCGTGCAATGTTTGACAAGATATCAAAGCCAAGTGTAACTACATGGAACACCCTTTTATCCGGCTACGGCCAGGAGGAACTGCATCAAGACACAATCGAGTTGTTTAGGAGAATGCAACATCAAAATGTGCAACCTGACCGGACAACTTTGGCTGTGATCCTCAGTACATGCTCTAGATTAGGAATTTTGGAACTGGGCAAGCAAGTGCATTCTGCTTCAGTAAAACTATTGCTTCATAATGACATGTTTGTTGCGAGTGGTCTGATAGATATGTATTCAAAATGCGGTCAGGTTGGCATCGCACAGATCATTTTTAACATGATGACCGAGAGAGATGTGGTATGTTGGAATTCCATGATCTCAGGTTTGGCTATCCACTCTTTGAATGAAGAGGCCTTCGATTTCTTCAAGCAGATGCGGGAAAATGGAATGTTTCCCACAGAATCCTCTTATGCTAGTATGATCAATTCATGTGCTAGATTGTCATCCATACCTCAAGGTAGGCAGATACATGCACAGGTTCTGAAGGATGGTTATGATCAGAATGTATATGTTGGCAGTTCCCTGATCGACATGTATGCTAAATGCGGCAACATGGATGATGCACGCCTTTTCTTTAACTGCATGATTGTGAAGAACATAGTGGCATGGAATGAGATGATCCATGGATATGCTCAGAATGGTTTTGGAGAGAAAGCTGTGGAATTGTTTGAGTACATGCTAACCACAAAACAGAAGCCAGACAGTGTGACTTTCATTGCTGTCCTCACGGGATGCAGTCACTCTGGGCTTGTTGATGAAGCGATTGCATACTTTAATTCCATGGAGAGCAATTATGGGATTAGACCATTGGTTGAGCATTACACTTGCCTCATAGATGCACTGGGGCGGGCTGGTCGTTTTGCTGAAGTTGTGGCTGTCATAGATAAAATGCCATACAAGGATGATGCTATACTGTGGGAAGTTCTACTAGCTGCATGTGTTGTACATCACAATGCTGAGTTGGGGGAATTTGCCGCCAAGCATCTGTTCCGCCTTGATCCAAAGAATCCATCACCTTATGTGCTTCTATCAAATATATATGCTACCTTGGGTAGACATGGTGATGCCTCAGCTGTTAGGGCACTGATGAGTAGTCGTGGTGTTGTGAAAGGCCGTGGATACAGCTGGGTGAATCACAAGGATGGTGCTCGTGCCTTTATGGTAGCTGATGATCTTGGAATGAATGTTGGAGAACCCACAATGTTCAGTGATAACGAGGACACTTCGGGGATGACAGAAGGGCACCTAGATGAAACCTGTGCTGGATGATTTGAAATGTGGTGCTGCTGCTATCATATTCACTGAAATCTGATGCAATTTGCTTGGGAGCCTCAGGATGCACTCTTGTTTTAGCGTCAAGCAGTACTGCAAATTAGGCATGGTCTCAACGTTTGGGAGGAAACTATGGAATGCAGGAAATGTGCATTGCAGATTTGGTGCAAAGACAACTTCATGCTGATTGCTTTAGTTCATTTCGTCATACTGCAAAAGGTGTGATGAGCCATGGCATGTGGAAGCTCATACCAATTCCTGGCTCCATTCCCCATTATGGGAGTAGGTTTCTATCTAGATGGGCCAATGGATGAAAATGTGTTTGTTTTTTATTTTTTTTATGTAGAACGGGAGAAAAAGGTATAAGCACTAACTGTACTATACTACTATATGTTCTTAGAAATCATAGCACATGATGTCTTTTGGTTACAATTTACAACACATGTACTCGAGAGCGAGTGGATTGTTTTTTTCTGATCAGAATACACAATTTTGAACTTATTGTATCAGTTGTTCATTGAAAATTTAGAAGAAAACCACCTCCATTTTAGACCCAAGTTTACAAAAGAAATACTCTCATACATTAACCCTCATGTTGCCAGTATGATGCAATAAACAAGAACTTGCCTCATCTAGATACAATACCGCGAGCATGGTACTAATCTGTATGGTAAATAAAATGTTTACAATATTGAATCAAATCAGTTGAGATGTCCTGTTTTACTTGTTCCCTTTCATCTCTTTTTGCGACAGGACAACATAACACATATTGCACATTTCTCATCCATATAAGATTGGCATTTATTTAGTGCAAAGCTTGTTACAACATAATATCCTCTTGCTGACGATCTAAACTGAATGGTCCAAGATGCTCAAACTGAATTAATCTTTTCAGAGCTGGTGAGCTTAACAAGCAGGAGCAGTGATTTTTGGGTAATCGGAATCTGATTGTGCCTCCCATTCTGTCCAAGATCCATCATAAACTGGAACATCATGTCTTCCAATCCTGTAGAGCCCCTGTAAAGAGAGAGATTATTAGGGATTGCTTTGCTAGTGCCTGGTAAATCCAAGATGATCAGGGTAGATTCCAGACCAGAGCAAGTATGCAGGCAGTCACGCCAGATCCGCAAGTGACGACGATGGGTTGATCTAGGGAAATTCCTGAAGAAACACCAAATACAGTTACCATATTGTTATTGCTTGGCAAACTTTTCAGAATTTCAGTACACGATAATATGTCCCTAAGAAAAATTCAATTTCTAAGAGATCCGCAATATTAACTTATCAGTATTCTTGCTCTGCTTCTCATACTTGTAATTTGAAAAAAATGTTCCTTTCTTTCCAAGAACACAACAAAATTACATGTTTCAGATTATTAAAGTGAGTTGCAACAGAATGGAGACCTGCTTGCTGAAACTTTTGCCGCAGCTCATCTGCAGAGAGAAGGCTTGGTGCACCATCGAACATCTGGGATGAAGTCAAACATCATCATGTCTTAGCAATTGGTGGTTGTCCGAGTATCATGTGATGTACTGAATCTTTGCATCATACCAACCTCAGGGAATGGAACACATATGCTTCCTGGTATATGTCCACTTCTTACTCCTTTCCGTGGTTCTGGTGCTACACCATCAAATCTGTGAATTTGAATGTGGGTATTTTTCTTGAGAACAAAAAGTGACCACATAAAACTTAGGAAGAGGATCAATAACAAAAAAAAAGATGCCATCAGCGGCCAATGCATAATGCGTCTTTTTAACAATAAGTTTGAAATTTAGCAGATTCACAAAGGGTGAAACATCTTTTCATTTGTACACCTAACAGTTTAATGTAATTCATTTGAACTCAGAGTGAGGGTAATCATGCTTGAAACTGGAGCGCTGCGTTAACTGACCTAAGTTTGTACTTGGAAACCATATTCAGTTACCATCAGAACTTCTACTGCTGCTACAGTCCGTGTAAGTAAAGAGTGAGATTTTACCTGCCCTTTGCTCTGGCATCTATTTGTTGGTAAGTCTTAGCAGTCACATTATGGGCAACCTGTTGCATGAATCAAACAGCTCAATTCACATGGGACTAGCATTAATGTTTCACTTATTGATAATCTTCATGGCTCCTTTTTGAGTTGATTATATTTACAGAATTTGGAGTTGATCATATTACTTCAGAGTTGATCAAATTTATGGAATTCTACCAAATATTTGGGGTGTCAATGTAAAATCAAATCAAAGAAAGCAAAAGGGTTCATATGACAAACTGGTGCATATTTCTATAGTCTGGATGCAAGGCTAGTACTTTCAGGTAAAAAAAAAGAGTTACTAGCCTTTTCCAGTGACCAGAATAGATTAGGCTGAAATTCAGTGTGAAATGTGATTGTATTTGTCTGCACAGAAAAAACTGTATTAACCAATAAGCAAAAAAGAATGTTTAGTAATTATATGTACAGCATCATTTTAGCTCACCTGTTCACCATTATAAACCCTTTCGACAGCCTTATTTGCGGCATTTGATTTCAGAACTGCATCACCAGAGCTGACGTTTTCCACATTGAACCCAGAAGCTCGCCACAGAGGTAAACCTCCGTCTAATACCCAGACTTTTGTGTGTCCAAACACTCTAAACATCCTAAACATCTTGAAGGAAATTATGTTAGTTACGTAAAACATCAGTGGCCGCTTTTTTTCTTAAAAATCAGGCTACTCTTATAATAAAGAAAATAGTGTCCTTGATAAGATCGATTTTAACTTTCATTACTTTTTATATCAACGCCACAACTGAATAGCAAGTTTCTACTGGTTTCATCATTTTAATGAAGTGGATACTGGATACAGACTTCTGCTTACCACCAAACACGAGGTGCACTGAAGAATCCCTTTCCATCATAAATAATAACTTTATCCTGGTTTTTTATATCCAGCTCAGAGATTGCTGCTGCAAAAGCCTCTTCTGATGGCAACATGTGTGGTAACTGAAACAATAGCATATGGTAAACATACTATGCTTTAGGAAAAGAGAACAATATATTACTACTATCTTGTGCAAACTAAGAATAAGTCTCCAGTTGGTGTCAAAATCTAACTCTAAGTACATGAGATTTGCACAAAAGCTGTATGAACCACGACAACCCTAGGAACTCCTTGTTGCTTATCTACTTCAACTAAAATAATGAAAAAAATGAGGATGCAAAGTATATCCAGAAAAATTTCTCACATCAGTTGTCGGATCAACTATGCCATCTAAGTCGAAGAATAGCGCACCAGGGATGTGTGCCACCTGAAGATAATCAGAACAATTTAGCTCCAACAATTATCTCAAAAAGGAAGATGAGACACGTTACAGCTGATGCTGAAAACCTGATATTCTTCCCATGGATCCCTGTTCTCTACCGGCATGTACCAGGAAGCATCCAAAACCTAAAACAAGTTGATAACTGTCACAAAGCACATATATCCCTAACCCTCTAATTCTTTCTGGGAGTAATAAGAACACAATACATAAGAGGAAGTAAGATCCAATTGACAGTTAATCACACTGTTATGTTCTCCACATATACCACTAACGCAGGGGATATAATAAGTATCTCTGAACCTTTTTTTTCAAAGAAGGAAGCATTATTAAAGTACTTATCTCTGAACTGAATATGAACATGCAAACTAGATGATTTTTTTTTTTTTACCTTGACATCAGGCATTCCTAGGTGCTCGTGCAGCCACTGAGGAGAAACAACCGGATCATCCTGCGCCATTACTGACCAGCGGGCGAGCTGAGAGACCTAGGTCGCCGGACTGGATTAGCTAAAAAAACCGAAGCTTGCAGGTGAGATTCCCAAGCTAGAGGATACCCTCCACTCCAAGAAGAAGAAAGAGGGAGAGAATAAACCAGCTTCTCGGCGGCAGCAAGCTGCCTCTGCCATTAAGGCTAAGATTGGAGTTAGAGCTGACCTTACTGATTCGGATTCGTGCGGGAGAGCCCGCGGGAGAGGAAGGGGAGGAGCAGCGATAGAGGCCGACGGGCGGAGCAGAGCAGACGAGCTGATGGACTCGTGAGGTAGCCACGCCAAGGAATTTTATATGAAAATATAATATATATAAATAATTAGTTTAATAATTAGTTTATTTGCATCGGATGGATGCTGTTGCTGCGAGAGCGAACTGCGTGCTCATGTAGTCATGTTTGTGTGCTGATAATTATGCAAACTGTGTGCTCAGGTTTGTGTGCTGATAATAAAGTGATAATTATGCAATTCGATCAGCGGCGTCATTTAGTCCCGGTATACGGCCGCCTGGCCCACAGAACACACGCAATGATGCATAGTATGCAGTTATGCTTATGCAGATGACAGCACAAGCCAACAACAGCATGGATACTCCATATCATGTCCTTTCTATATAAGCACCTGTCCAAATACAGCTTTCCAACTCATACATGACAGCTACAAATCTTGTACAGAAAAAAAAAATATCGCAGTTTTACAGTTATAGCAGAAAACCAAATATGTGCCCCAACACTCCCGAAGAAGCTATGCGCCTGGCGACAGAGCAGATGTGCTTCATAATTTCATGCATTTTTCCTATGAATCATTCAAGTACAGGGTGTTCAGTCATTGCGATTACTTCACCTGAAATTTGAACTCATGTCTGTGCTTCAGTCACGGTTGATCGTCTCCTTAATTGTTTCTGGGGAGCCGTCGCAAATGGAATTGCAAGGGTGGGACACTTTGTTAATGTTTGAGGTCTCAAAGCAGCAGTTGAGAACTGTCATAAGAGCATTCCTTCTATTTGTTCCAAGAACAAGGTTTGGACACCGATGGAGGGCCTAGTGCTTAAATCATGTTCTCATTCCATTCTTACATGCCTTCATTCATTTGTACAGTTTGTTGAACCTATCCATGTAATCATATTGTATTGATACCCTAAGCTTCCATCTTTCTCCTCACCAATCCAGTGAAGAAATCAAAGCTGCAAACAATGGTACCATGTCAAATGCCATTCTTGACAGAATAGTTCGTGATAGAACAATCTATTACATGTTGAGAACATATATAGCATGAGAAGCATACAAAATATGGTACACATACTGAGTAATGATATGTGGAACAAAAATCTTATTGATGGATGAAAAAAACGGAGTAATTGGCAATACCTGTTGCCATCTGGGTGCAACTCATAGCTTTTGTTATCCTCACCGATAGCGTATAAGTACCCAGTTGGTGTTAACCCCTGGAAAGGATTAGTACCATTAGGTAAGTGGAAATATCAATTCAATCACCACAGTTTTGTATTGTGCTAACTGCTAACCTGGATGGTGACGACACTGCCTGAATTGCTTTCATGTGCATCTTGTACAACAACTCTCTGGCCACTACATAACAATAAAAAGTGCAAATCTCTTTGACATAAAGTGGTACATATCAAAGACAGACCAATATTAAATTGCAAGTACTTTCTTCAGATATTTACGATGAACACTTAAAAATTCAAGTGGTACTAAATGTAGTTCAGGGCAAAATTTCATAATAGGGTCCAATGGACATATATATTGAGATAATAGTACATACCTATGAAGCCATGAGTTATAGTATTGCTCCTCAAGAACCTGAAATCCTGCAGTGGAATTTGAGGATGTTAAGTACACAGTTTTACCAACAAAGCCTTAGTCCCAAGCAAATTGGGGTAGGGGGGGATGAAAATCTAAAGTACCATGATCCAAGAAGATCTCGAAAAGATTTTCGAATTTATTGAAGAAGTATGCCAGTATGTCTTCTCGATTCAATACGGGTGATGTAGGATTTGCTTCTTGAAGTGCAGCATTCAAGCATGTGGTAGGTTTCTCATTGTCAATATTTAAACCAACACCTGATTAAGATAACATGAATCCCATCCTTATCAAAAGAAAAAAAAAGTGATTAAATGCTTAGAATCAGCAACACTGGAAATTCATGTTTACCAGTACAAATATTGTAGACTTTGGATTCATAAGATGAGGTACATAGAATGCCACCAATTTTTAATCCTTTCAGATAGAGATCATTAGGCCATTTTATCCTCACATCAAGTTCTGGTAGTCCCTGAGTTTTATGAAAAAGGCAGAATGAAATGGTAACTGAAGCAGGGACTCAATACAATCAATAAGCAGCAAACATGGCTACACTGAATTATAGCCTAACCTTGGCACGGCATAGCTCCTGGATAGCTTGAGTTATAGAAAGACAAACAACATATTGCATAAGGGGCAACTTCCGTGCATCCTGCATCTGTGATGTGAAAGAGAACATGAGACAGCCTGGTGGCGATTCCCACACATTCTTTGAACGGCCTGCATGATTCGTGGGCAAAGATTAAACTTTTTACCTCTCAACAGCACCTTAGTGCATACTGAAATTATTTGATCAGAAAGATAAAAGAAAAAAAAACTGAAATGCTATGTATGATCTGGTTTAGTCAATTAGTTAAGAATGTGTTAAACCAATGAATTTGAATTGCCACAGCAAAGTAGAATAAATTAAAACAGTTATTTTGAAAAAAAAAAGTGTCACACTCCAGTAAGATTCTACTTGTGTAAGTGTTCACTAAGACAAGACTGCATTTTTCAAGCAATTGATCTTACAGATTACACAGCATTCAGCAGATAGTTTCATCAGTTTTAGCAATGATATCAGAAGTACAAGAGAGCACCAATCTCGTTTGAAATAAAACTCGAGAGCTTTGTAATCAAAGTTGCAAATTCAGCATGACTAAAACACTAACAGCAACAAGCAAGCCCCTAATTACACGCACCTCTCCCTTTGAACTGCACGTCGGCAACGCACACAACGCCCACCGGGAGCTTTGCAAAGTTCCTGCGAACACAAGCAGACGCCAAGTCAAATCAAACAGAGTAAAATAAGATCAAACGAAAACCCAATCCCCCGGGCGCGAAACCAGACATCGCACTCACCGCGCGATAAGATCCTGCGTGGAACCAATCCTGGGCGTCCAGAGCATCCACCTCCCAAACCGGCGCGCCCGGAGCGCGCTCATGTACACGGCGGCGTCAAAGCCCGCGCCATCGTAGGCAAGCGCGACGGAGACCTCACCGGCCTGCTCTCCCTCCCCTAGGGCGACGGAACCGGCCGCGGAGGCCAGCAGCTCCTGCTCCTGCGCTGACTTGCCGTACGCCACGAGCGTGGTGGCTGTGGCTCCGGCGGCCGCGGACATGGACACGCGGGCGGGTGGGCGGTGGCGGGAAGCAGACAGGTAGCGGCGGAGCGCGACGGCGGCGAGAACGGCCCCGACGGTGGCAGCGGCCGCGGCCGCGGTCGTTGATGGCGGCGGGAGGCGCACGGGGAACCGCATTGCCGTCGCTGTTGGTTTGGTCGTTTGGTGTGCTTTGTTTCCTCCGTCACTTGCTTTTTTTTTTCCAGTGTAAATGTAAGTGGGCTGTGGAGCCCAACTCCAGTCATGCACGGGCTTGATGCTTGTGGGCTGGGAGATTGGGCTCCAATGCTGTGTATATTGGGCTGGATGGGGTCCGTTAGTTCAAAGTACTACGGTAGCCAAAATCAAAATTTTCACCAACTATGGTCTTGTTTATAGTTTAAAAAATATAAAATACAAAATGCCAACTACTTTGAAATGATAGAATGTAAAGTATCAAAATTTTCAGGGTCATATTTAGTTTTATCTAAAATGCAGGATTTATTGTCCTCATGAGAGACTCTTGAGACTCTTAGAGGCCAAAATTTAAAATAGAGAAAATCCACCTTTTTGTCAAAAAATTTGCATGATGTTTAGTTCCATTTTACAAAATTTGAATCAAAACCCAAATTTTTTGGAATAAAAGGGAACTAAACACCTCCTTAGTTGTTTTTTTTTTGCAAAATGGACATTATAGAATTTTTATTTGTATTTGATAAATATTGTCCAATCATAAACTACCTAGGCTCAAAAGATTTGTCTCACAAATTACAGATATGTCGCAAGATTCGATATAACGAGAATTCTTCAAAAATTTCACCAAAAATAAAAATTTTCACTAAATATAGTTGAACAATAATTACCAAATACAAATGAATGTGCTATAGTAAAAAAATAAAAAAAAGTAACTAGGATAGTTGTGCGAAGAAGGTGCGAGGATAATTGTGCGTTTCTTAAGTACTCCTATGGTCTTGTTAGTTACACAGAGAATTCAAAATCCTTTTAATATTTCTTTTACATCGAATCTTGCGGCATGAACATTAAATATAGATAAAAAAACTAATTGCATAGTTTGTATCTAATTAGAGAGATGAATTTTTAAAGTTTAGTTAGTCTATAATCGAACAATAATTACAAAATCAAAAGGAAAGTGCTATATTAGTATTTTGCAAAAAAATCTATAAATTAAACAAGGCCTAAGCAAGGTCATTTGGACGCCACACACGTCCTGAAACTACAGTTTTACTCGTACTCTACTGTACTCCAGGACAGGTTGGCGTAGGGGAGGGGACACAGCCACACGCCCACACAGGACAAATGTTGGATGTGACCGGTCGTGCAGGGACGCCAGTCACGCCAGTGCACGTGTTGGCTGACCCGCGCCGTCGGCCCCGGCACCTTGACCTGCCAGGCCTACTCCTACAGTACTACGAGTCGGCCCCGGCACTTCAACGCGCCAGCCTCCACGGCCGGCCAGCCGATCCGGA
>Ga0182004_10002668_pt1 | contig 13973 bp, 8 predicted proteins | sample Sormic07211540_1_FD_120479 | JGI IMG/M metagenome (GOLD analysis project Ga0182004, IMG submission 120479) | Endophyte microbial communities from Sorghum bicolor roots, Mead, Nebraska, USA - 072115-40_1 MetaG | ecosystem: Host-associated > Plants > Roots > Unclassified | place: USA: Nebraska...
AAATACACAAACACCAAAACTCGTGGAATTCTGTCAGATAAAACCCTAAGTCTAGGTGTTGGTTGCATTTAGATCCTTTTCCATGATTAATTGATGGTTAAATATGAGCATTAAGGACCGTCAACAGTGGTCACCATCCACAATTACATCCAGTTCACAACATTCAGAAATTACATCAGAGTTCAAATATAGTTATTACAAGCCAAGTTCAAGTAGCAGAAGCATTTCAGTTTTGAAAGTACACACACACTTAGTTCATTACAGTGCCAGAGTCTGATCATTCCCACAAAAGCAAAAGAGGAGGTAGAGGGACCATTGCCCTTGGTCTAGTCATCACCCATGGCTGGGTACAAGCAGTTGATGCAATACCCATAATACATCTGCCCATCTGTAAAACAACATGGGAATGGAACCCTGAGTACGAGAATGTACTCAGCTAGACTTACCCGTCATAAACCAGAAATAAAAGACTCTCCAAGGATCATGAAGGTTATATAGTGGGGTAGCTGAACCCTTTTTGCGTAAAAGCTTTAACCATCTAGAAGTATATTTCTAAAACCCTTTGTTTTTACTTCGCTCAAGTTAAGTAGTATTACCTACTATCTAGGTTAGCACCTGTACTGTTGCAAACAGTTGTTTCAATATGGTAGTACCATATCATAGCATTCACAAATCGTTATATACCATAACCAAAGTGTTTCATAGTCCTTACTACGAGGACATGGCCCATGTCAAGTGCTCAGTATCCAGAAGTGATGGCGATTTGAATCGATTTCTGACCAGCTGGTGAGTTATTCCCCACACAAACTACACTCACTGATCAAGTGAGCTACAAATCACCGTATTACACTATCTAGGACCAATTCACAGGTTCGGCAGGCACTACCAGTACCCGAGGACCGTTCCGGCGACCGAGGTATCCAAGGTATACCAAGGTTGCACGCCGCACCCTTGTCGTTCTCCTCAACCATCACCGATACAGCACATGGCGGCTCGACTCCCGGCCCAGATAGTGTTCAGGCTTCGTGATCGGAACGACTTTTCCTTCTAGCTAAGTGTGGGGCATGCGTTCAACATGGCAAGAGGGCCGTCAATGATCGGTCCTTAATCAACACAGATAGGGGCACTATGGTCAACACCCCCATAAGACCCTGCTCGGTCTTAGTTTCATTTCCACACTTGGTTACTTCTCATAAAAGCATCAAACAACTAGACCTTTAGGTATCCACCTATATCTCGCAGGTGACAGGAAACCATCCGACTTCTACCGCTCTAAGAAAGCTAAGCATAGACTTCGAGCCTATCTAATTAGGACAAGGTAGGTAGACAGGTGGTAAATCCAAGGGATAGCTATGCATCAACGGTATCAAGCAACTCCTATTACTTAATGCAACGAAGTAAACCATCAGGATATAACAAAGTAAGTTAGCAAGAATTAGGGAGACTTAGAATGCTCCGGGGCTTGCCTCTCTCAAAGGTGCTAGGCCGGAGATCCGGGCACTCCTGCAGCTCTCCTTCCGGCTCTTGTCCTTCCAGAAATCCCTACACCGGGGTCTCCTCCTACTCCTCGGGTTCTACCTTGTTCTCCTGCGAGCCTATATGATGCATATGTACACATAAGTGGAAGTGCAGGATGCCCGAGGTGCAGTGCTATGGAAGATAAGGTAGGATGATCATGACATGGTGCTAAATGAGTAAGAGCAGATCTTCTCTTCGGTAGAGAAGAGTCATGATGGATGAAACAAGAAACTATTACCACTAGGTAGTCAACATCATCCAAGAACATGTAGCCTAAATAAAACATCTATTGCATTCTCTTCTACAGGCTACCACTAAACCAGCAAGTTATTATAGTGCTTCAAAGATACACCAAACATATTCCATTTCATCCATTTCATGCATAACAAGGGTTTATTTATTTATTTATTTATTTATTATTATTATTAAGCTTAAAACAGTAGCATATACTTGTACACTTCAATAAATTCTAAAAAATTACAGCATGACACAATTTATCTATAAAGTCTACCACCAAATTTTTATATCATTTGGGTAGATAACATGGCCCACACAAAAATCATAAGTTTATTAATATATTTAAGGAAAAATACGCTACTGGTGTCAAAGTGTCAAACAACTGATTTCACATTTTTATAAATTACTTCCTATCATAGAAAAGGCTCACAAAAATTTTTAGATTAATTGCATGATCCAATTATTTATTAAAAATCATAAACCACTGCCATGCAAGCATTTAAATCAACATAGATTAATCTACACAGCAAATATTGTGCTACATATTTTCCCAGAAACTACACATCCATGCAAAGCTAGCAAAACAAGAATCACATTTTTCTGAGCCATATTTTATTTACTGTGCATTTTCTAATAAACAACAATAACATGTATTAAATATATCTACACAGAGAAGATACTCAAACATGACATGCAAGGGTACTAGACTGTAGATCTCAATTTATAGAACATGCCAAAATTTATTTCACTATTTTTGGAGGTAGAGTACTCAAGTTATGAATTAAATAAAGTTTATACAAATTTCTCGAAAACATTTTTCTGAAAATCATATTTCAAAACCGCTGAGTCGGGCTAGGTGCACCCGGTGTAGTGCACCCGCCCACCTCGCGAGCAACAGACAGGTGGGCCATGGGTCCCACCCATCAGCCGCTGCAGAAGGGGGAGGGGAACTCCGGCGAGCCGGAGCTCACCGTCGGCGACCCCTTTCGGAAAACCGAGCGCTCCTAGATGTTCTACAGCTCGAGGCGAACACGTTGATACCCTATGCATGACCGGAGATGGATTAGAGCGAGCTCGCCGCTGGCCATGGTGGGGCGGTGGCGCCGCTCACCGTGGAACCGAGCCTCTGGTCCGGTAGAGCGTGAATAGAAGGGCTCGGGAGCGTCGCGGTGCAAAGGCGAACGAGATGTGCTTGGAAGGAAACGGAAAGAAGCACGGTAGCACGCTGGCCACACGAGCAGCAGCGGTGTTCACGTTGGAGAAGCGGACGAGAGCGAATAGGGTCTTACCGAGCGTCTCAAGGTGCTAGGAGGTGCGTTCGGGGACGGCGAGGCGGAAGTGGAGCTCGGGGAGGGAGGAATCAAGGAATGTCGCACTCCTCGGGGAAAAACGACCGCGGAGGAGCTCGGGAGCTCCAATGGTGACGGCGGAGCTGGTGCAGTCGGAGCGAGGGCGAGGAGGCGAGAGTGAGCGCATGGGAGAGAGAAGAGAATGGCGAGTGCGCTGGTGGCGGTGGCAGGCGAGGCGAGGTCGTGGCGCTGGCCGGGCGCGCAAGTCGGCCACGCGGCGTCGTGGCCCTCACGCGGTCGGGCGCGCGCGGCGCTGCCGCTGCGGCAAGCGGGAGGAGGGAGGAGAGGCGCGCGCGGCGGGGGCCGGCCTAGCTTCGCTGGCTGGGCCGGTTGGTTGGCGCCGGCCCGCCAGTGAACAACCCCCTTTTTCTTTTTTTTTAAATCTTTTTCCAGAAAGCTTAAACACGGATTTAGAGAGTTTTGCAGAAAATTTTAGGGTTTGGGGTAAAAAGAGAAAATGCTCTCCATAAAATACTCTACAACTTTGCTTTAAAGTGTAACCCCAAATTCCAAATAGAATTTGATTTACAATTTAAAACTAGCTCTGGGTTTTAAATAAATTCATTTTAGGGAATTTGTATAAAATCAATTTCTCAAATTCTAGAGCTCCAAAAATTACACAAAATTAATCTTAATTCATCTGAAAGATAACTTAACCTAATTTGGTCATCACAAGCATTTTTTAAGGCAAGCATATTAATTTAGCACAATTAAATCTATTTTAATTAAGCACATAAAATCACACTTAAATTCTACCATGCTCATATGATGCCATGCTCATGCCTATGCTTTATGAGAATGCTTACGAATGATTTATGAGGCTAAGTGCATGCTTAACACCTAGGGTGTTATATGTTTAATTTTAGTTTTGTATTTAGAATAAATATAGTTAGATTTATTTATTTCCTATCCTTAAGTAATAAAATAAAATAAAACAAAAATTTACATTAAACATTTAGTACTATTTGCTATCATATTTAATTTCTAGCACATTAGTCATGCATTGCATAGTAGTAATAAATAAAGTAAGCACAATAAATAAGAAGACAAAGGAGCATAATCTCAACGAGAAGACATCCAACTCCATGGAAAAGGCAAGCTTGGGGGAGTACCTCCCCTGCTAAGGTATGTTTTAATCACGCTCTTTAATTTATGCTTCATGATGAATTTATAAACAATAAGAGAAGCATGATCTTTGCCTCTAAATGAATGCCAAGCTAGAATTTGCTGTTGTTGGAGATGATGAATAATTGCTCTGTAATGTTTAGCAAAACTTTGCTGTGGGGTATAAACCCCTATACTCTTATGGTTCGACATGGGCCGTACCATCGGATGTGGCCCAGCCCACAAGATGAAGACGTACGATGTATCTGGTTGACGTGCACCGCAAGGCTACAAGAAGATATTATACCAAATAGGATATTTTATTTGTAACTCTGTCCCCTTTACAGTATATAAGGAGGGGCAGGGGTCTTTTAGAGGACAGGTCAACTCAATTCATTACACCTCATATCAATACAATCAAACGCATGACATAGGTATTACGTCCTCACGGCGGCTGAACCTGGATAAAATCCTTGTCCTGTGTCTTGCGTCACCATCTAGTTTGTAGTTTGCACACCTGTCTGTCGACAATATACTATCTTGGGCATACCCCTAGGTACACTACCGACCATATTTCGTCGATAGTGGCATGTCAGGTAGGGAGTGCGCGTACAACTTCCCAGAGCCAGATGGTCATCATCCCCAACTTCATGGCCGTGGCGGACGACCTCATGTTCACCATTGGCCAGATCACCTAGACCATCGGCCTCGACAACTTTGCCACCGCAACCATGGAGGAGGCGCAGATCCGATCTGCGTTGATCACTTCTTCACCAACGTCGGTTGTGGCTCTAACCATGCTGGCTATGGCTCTGACCACTCTAGCAACGTCTCCGACCCCGCCGACACCGTGTCACCCGCTTCTCTACTACAAAGAGAGGCAGATTGGCGACACCGACCTGCTTGGACTATTGACCAAGTTATTTGGCCTACTTGCTCTAACCATCTGTCGCGTCGCAATGATAATCACCATAAAGAATGACGCTACGACAATCGCGACCACCGTCATGACAACATGTGGGAGAGCTCGAGGGCTAGATAATTTTATCGCCATCGAACAAACTTCCATCCAAAGATAAGTACACTTCTAATATTTTATTTATTTTTGGTATAATATTTTATATAATGTCCTTGATATAGTTATCCTTCGAAACAACTTTTTAGTTAGCCGACTAGTTTTTTTCTCCTACATGAGTTTCCAGAGCTGGCACTGTCTCCGACTCCTCCCCACACGTGCACAAGATCCGCCCTCTATGTTCTAGATGGTCGGTAGTAGCTCTCTAGCGAGGCTGGCAATCCTACACGTGCCTAGGCTCCGCGCCTCATGCTCCAGATTGTTGGTTATACCAGAGCTGGTGCAAGGACTAGGATGAATTAACTACTCATGATAACTTTAATATAACATAAAAGCTAAAATCTTATACTAGTACTGATTTTTTTCTATAAAGAGTTTATTTGTATATCGTATACTACCTATTCTCCATATTTATTTTTCAGGAGCTTGGCTTAGTCAATGAGCTATGCTTGGAGACTCGTTGACCATTCCCTACACTGTGCTTAGGGAATGCTCCGACCACCGAGCACATTTACATTTCCAACCACGCTCAGGGACTTGTCGACTAGTCCTTACGCTGTGCTCGGAGACTGTGCCGACCACCGAGCACGTTTATGTTTCCAACCACGCTCGGGGACTTGTCGACTAGTCCCTATGCTGTGCTCGGGGACTGTGTTGATCACCGAGCATGTTTACATTCCCAATTGCGCCCGGGGACTCGTCCATCACTCTTTAAGCTGTGCACGGGGACTGTTTCTGATCACTCTTCGATCATAGTTTACAGAGTGCTCTTCTCAGTTACATATGAATTAGACTCAAATACAATTTTATTTTTTAGACCTTGCTACAAGGCTCATACTATGCCTTCTAACAAGCTCGGGGACTACATCGGTACGATGCACCTCGCGATGCATCTCAGTATCAGAATTTCTACGTGGATTTTTGTTTTTAGACCCTAGCACCATGTGTCTACGTCACCTACTACTAGGCTCCGGGACTAAGTGGGCACACTTCACCTTACGCCGAATATGCTTACTTTTTCAAAGTCTATATTTTTCAGAAAAGTAAAGTGGTCACACTTCATCAGGAAAGAAATCTTTTTTCTCAAGAGCATCATGCATTATTTGGACAACTTGCTTCTTCGATCTCAACGATGGTCGACTATCATCCACGCTGCTCGAAGAAGCTTAAGATGGTGTTCGCATCACAATACATGGAGCTCGGGGACTAGCTGTGGGGGTACAAACCCCTATACCCTTATGGTTCGACATATATAGGTCCTACCATTAGAGGTGGCTCGGCCCACAAGATGAAGATATACGGTGCACGACGTTGGTCGACGTGCAACATAAGGCTACAAAAAGATATTATACCAAATAGAATACTTTATTTGTAACTCTATCCCTTCATAGTATATAAGGAGGGGCAGGGTCCCCTAGAGGACATGTCAACTCAATTCATTATACCTTAGATCAATACAATCAGACGCAGGACATAGGTGTTACGCCCTCACGGTGGCCGAACCTAGATAAAATCCTTGTCTGTATCTTGTGTCACCATCTAGTTCGTAGCTTGTGCACTTGTCTGCCGACAATCTACTACCTTGGGGCATACCCCTAGGTATACTGCCGACCATATTTCATCGACACTTGACTATGAAGTTTTGAGTATGATGTTGGAAATTTGTTTAAGTCAAAACTATTGTGGATAGCACATGCTAATAACCTAGTTATGCTCTTGTAAGATTGAGGCAATATATGAGTAAAGTCAATCATTTACCTTGTCTAAGGAATGAGTGAGACCAATCTAGAGTTTTTGAATTGCAAAATATATTTAAATCTTGCCCAAGGTTCCTCTATGGTAATAAACACCTATCACAAGGTCATAAATCCATAAGAGTTGATCCCACAATAAAGAGTTGCTTGCTTATTTTGAGCTTTGTTTGACCTTATTTGATCTTAGTAGAGAAACTTGTCATGTTTTTTGATCAAGATCACGTACACTTTCTTGTTTGCAACTTCTACACTGGAAGTATGCACTTATGCTCCACACATTATTTGAGACAAATAAATAGATTATAGCCAGTTTCTGTCTCTAGCCGGGGAAGAGTTTGAGCTATCGAAAAAGAAGAAAGAAGAGAAAAAGAGAGCAAGTGCTCAAAGAAAAGATGGACAAAAGTCTCAAGGGTGCATCAATGCCCATCTATCAGAAAAGGAGAAAAGAAGTTATCTTTTTGGCAGCCATGCTCTCTCTGTTAAGGACAAAGAAAAAGTCTTAAGGAGCCCACCAAATATTTACACTTGCACATCTTGATCATTTTGTATGACTTGTTGCTCCTTATGATCTAAGTGTCTTGCTTTGTAATACATTCAATGCAATTTTGCTCATGATCCATTCCTATAGCCCCACATAAGCCTTTGTGTAGGAATGAAAGGCTTTTACAAGCTCTTGTGAGGTTTATTATACACGTACATATATGAGTGATTAAGTGCACCATTTGGGGAACCTAAAGCAAAGTTTTTCTTCTCAAAATTTATAAAACCCTCTAGTGCAGTTCTCACTCTACCAAAGCAAGAGACAAAGTATCTCCTAATTACTCTATCTTACTTTTGCATAATCCAAGGTGAAAAAGCTCTAAGCCCCATATAGTTAAGACTCATGACCGATTTCTGATTCATGCTCAACTCTGAAGTATTGTTGATTTGTATATGAGTTTCTATATAATGTTACATAATAGCAATTCCTGATCGAACTTACTATGCTCAAACCACATCTTTGCTTGAGGACAAGCAAAAGGTTAGCTTGGGGTGTTTGTTGACAGTCACTAACGCCCTATTTTACTGTTAAATTTCTATCAATAATCAAGGGAAAACAATACCTAAAAGGGGATATTGTGTTTATAACTTACCTAGTTCCACATGCACTTGGAGAAATATTTGTATGGAGGCAAAATGGAGAAAATAGGCAATTAGGGAGTGGATATGACACATGGACACAATGTGGCACCACATGAGCTCCAGGGGGTGGTGCCCACCGGGTCAAGGCGGCACCCACTGGCTGGCCTGCCTCCTGCCATGTCACTGATCTATGGGAGCTGGACCTAACACATCCAAGCCATCCACACTTGGTCGGTTTGATAGTGTGGCGACACCAGCATGTCACAAGGACCCTAGATCCACCTATCATCCACCAAGGAGCTCCAACCAACTTACCGATCGACTTCGGGCATGCAACCAATGTGCCAACTGCCTTTAGGAGTGATCCAGGGCTGTTGGATGCTTGTCGATGCATCGGAGGGCGGTGGGCACCGGGTGAAGGTGGCGGGCACCGGCCCCCTGCCTCCACTGACCTCCCAAGCCTCTACAAGTACCCCCTACACTCCATGGTGGTATGAAAGACAACCTGTAGCTCATTTCTTCAGGGGAACAATACTAGGAACAAGAGGAGAGTGTTGTTACAAGTAGTGCCACTTTAGCAAAGCACTACTCTAGTCTAGGCTTGCTATCTTGGAAGTAGAAGCTAGCTAGAAGAGCTATAAGGAATTTCCCCTAGAGTCTGGAAGAGTCTTTTGGAATCTCCAGTGTCAGTAAAGTCCTTTGTATTCCAACAATCCTTACGTAATACAGTTATTTATTACATGTCATTCTATTGTTGATTGCTTGAGTCTATTTACATATTGAGTATTGGCTTAGTTTTGATTACTTTACCAGAAGTGAGTATTCACTCTAAGTTAGATTGTGCGTTTGAAGAATTAGTGTTGTGGTTAATATTGATCATCCCCACTAGTTGGTGCCTTTGCTTTAAAGCTTGAGTAAAGGTAGTTAGTTAATAGTATAAGCATGGTGCTTAGATTATTGCTATGTTCGGTGACGGCTAACTCCACGGTAATCCAACATGTTCAAGTTAGTTATTAAAACATAGTGCTCTAACACGTACATTGCAGCCCGTTAAATTGGGAGCATGTGCGCCCCTCTATTAGTTACAACACTCTTTCTGAAGTCGAATACTAGTCGCATGTAGTGCTTATACCTCTTTGTTCCCCTTAGCTACACTTAATCGATATATCCTTGCTAAGTATTGTTTATCCCCTCGACTACCTTGGAATCACTTAGCCTTCCTTTGGGATTAATATAAATTCGATACCTAGTACTCCTAGGTGAAGTGCTGCACAATAGTTCTATCCGCTTGCAGAATCCTTCTATCATTTCCTACAGAATCATCTTGGTACTCTTAGCGTTGGGATTGACAACCCCATTTAGTAGCGTTATCTAGTGTCAACAGGGGTTCTACATCTACTACATATAAAGGCCACAAATTGACTGCCAACCAATGAAATCAATGCGTGCAATGGCGATCTCCTTATGGCAATCATCGAAGGACACACGATCTTGATAAAAAAACATCTAATTTTGTCAGAATAGGTTCCCTCAACTTCTTGTCCTTGATAGACGCACTAGAGAGGAAGAATAAGAGAGACCCAAGGCACGACAGTGGTGGCACACTTCAATAGGATCTTACTTTACCCCTTAGGTAGAAGTTTCTCAAATTCTCTCCTCAACCCTATTTCTGCGGCTCTTGAGGATGCCTCTACTTTTATATTCTTCATTGTTCCTCTTCTGCTTCTATGTGGAATGTGGATTCAACACGTCTGCTACCACTATCTAGATCCACTCCCACCATATGTCTCTATTGTCCAAAATAGGGCCTAGGTCTTCGATAGGTTCCCCCACCATTGTGCTCTCCCATGGTCGCTAACATGCCTTCCCCCAACAACCTCCACCACCCAAGCCTCTCTCTGCCATCTGCACTGCCACGCACAGTCCCCAATGGCCTCCACCACCCACTTGCCCACCCCTAGTTGTTTCACCATGTGCCCATCCTCCCCTAGCGACTTCGGCACTCGCGCTCCCTTAGTTGCCTCCATCGCTGGTGCTCCCTCCCTCAGCGGCATCCACTGCTAGACGGCCTCCCCCAAAGGCCTTCACCATCATCGACCTTTTCTTGTGGCATCCACTACCAATGCAACCTCCACTGCCTGCCTACCCACCATTACTGGTGCCCTTTCCCACTTACCGAGGCAAAGCAAATTTTATTTTTCCTATTTATTTGTCAATATACATGTCATAGCCAATGCATTTAGATGTTCTCTTGATTGCAGATGGCTTTCGTGATGATTTAATTGAGCATCTGTGGGATGAAAAGGAGTCCAATGACAATAAATTGATCATAGTTTATGTTGCTAACCTTACATGGTAATGGTATAGTAGAAGCTATTCTACAAATTTAGTCAAAGTAATTATAGTTTAACTTAGGACAAAACAAGTTATATTTTAAGACGGAAGGATTACCTTGTACTACTGTTAACTTGACCTGATTGTAGATGAAATCACACCTAATTCTATTCCTCCTACAGGAAGGATACATCTATATAATAGTTTCTAGTACCATTCAACTTGACCTGATTGTAACTCGCGACAAGCTAAGTGTCTTCGCTGGCACACAATTTCCTGAGATATTTCTTCCACTCCCTATCATAATCTGAAGCTGAATCTAATACTCAAACTAGAGCCTGGGGAGATAATGAGTGATCATTTGGAGAGAGGGCCTTGTTTAGTTCACCCAAAATTCTAAAAACTTTTCATGATTATTCGTCACATCAAATCTTGCAGTACATGTATGGAGCATTAAATATAGATAAAAAATAATTAATTATACAGTTTGTCTGTAATTTCTGAGACGATTCTTTGAAACTTATTTAGTCTCTGGTTGGACAATAATTATCAAATACAAACGAAAATACTAAAGTGTCAAAATCCAAAAAGTTTTTTTATCTCAATAAGGCCTTGTTTAGTTCCCAAATTTTTTATGATTCCCCGTCACATCAAATCTTTATACGCATGTATGAAGCATTAAATATAGACGAAAATAAAAACTAATTCTATAGTTTACCTATAATTTGCGAGACGAATCTTTTAAGTCTAGTTACTCTGTAGTTAGACTATAATTATTACATACAAACGAAAGTGCTACAGTAGTCAACACCAAAATTTTTAGCGACCTGAACCAGGCCTAAGGATATGTTCACACGCGAATTGCTGTGTAGGGTGGCAATGCATCTAGACAGGATGAGTATACATAGAGATTTAGATCCCTGTATGGACCACACCTACTCAGTAATGCATATAGCCCTCCATATTGCTTTCATCTACCCAGCTGTTTCCATATACAAAGAAGGTACAGAAGCCACATTGTCGCATTATGGTGCACAGTCAACACCAGTAGTGTTGAATTTTTCTCGTTTTTGCAAGTACAGAAGTGCACGGTCTACAAATAATATCTTGCCGGCTCTTATCCACATGGACAATGAGTCTTTGAATCCTGACGGTTCTTCTTATCCTTGGAATCCCAGAAGGCTCGCTCTCTCCATCTCCTGGTCCCCGGCGGCGACAGAGCTACATGACTACCCAGCAGCGTCCACCGTAGGAAAGGGAAGCATAGCTGAAAATATCTAGTGTTGGCATGTGCTGATGTGCATCGATCTGCCTCGCTGTTGGAAATATCTTTCTTAACTTTTCTGTGCTTGTTGACTACTACGTGCAAGTTGAGTGCCAAGTTGGAAATTGGTACCAATAGATATTTTCATGCACTTCTGTCTATTGTTTAGTTTTCAAAAATTTTTAAAATTTCACGTCACATCGAATCTTACGGTATATGCATAGAGCATTAAATATAAATTAAAAAGATAACTAATTACATAGTTTACTTATAATTTATGAGACAAATCTTTTGAGCCTAATTAGTCCATAATTAGACAATAATTGCTAAATAAAAACAAAAGTGCTGCAGTAGCTAAATCTTGTGAAATAAACAAGGCCTTCATATAGCCCCATCCACTATTCAGGAGAAACATTATTGAAGTGTGTATAGCTACCAAACTGATTGCTGTGCACACAACTCACCTAACTGCGCATGGGAGGATTGACTATTGTGATTTTTACGCTGTATCATCAGTTTTTACTAAACACATATCAACAAAAAACTACGTTGGCAGCGGCAACGATTTTTCCTCGTTTAAGTCCAAAGTCTGGCCTCCTTGACAAGGAACGGTGATGATTTTTTCTTCTTCTAATTGCTATGAAATAATAGTCTATATATATAGTCATTAGGAAATTGTCTACTTAACCACCTAAATATTGGTGGTTGTCTACTTCATCCTCTCACTTATAAAACCAAGTATTTTAATTACTCTCTTAAACTACTTAAATCTTCTAAATAACCTCCTAAGGTGGTTTTGAAAGCGGTTACACTAACATGGCGTATTATGTGGGTATAACATGGTAGTTGTGGACGCCAAATTGGGTCACACTCTAGCAAAAGCCAGCACGTGTTCAAGGTTGCAATGAACCTTGATTGCCGCAAGAATGCAACATATTGATGAAACCACCCAAAAAACCCATTGAGGATCGGAGGATCACCTGAAGGTTTTCCTAGGGTCGGCAAGGTCACCTGAAATGCCGACAAAGTCGCCATGAGATGTGATGAACAACAAGGTAGCAGAGAGAAAGTAGGGCAAACAGGGTAGGTGTGGTGTATTTTGACGATTGAAACTTGTGATACTCAATTGGTCATGATCCTCTCGTATATATAGAGCGGGTGATCTTATCACTATTGAAAACTAGAATAGCCCTGTATGTGTAAAAACGACGAAAATATATATTTCTAATGGTGTCCTGATAGAAAATATCTTATATATAGAACTAGCTCGACTTAGAAATGTCAAACTGAATGTGGGTTTTCATATTTTTTGTCAGTTTTTTTTTCAGATTGACACATAAATTACTAATTTTTCTGTGTGTATCGAAAAAATATAGAAAAATTTGTCCGTCATAGGGCAATTCAAGTTTACAGTAGTGTATCCCGGTAGGAAACAAATCCAAAACGAGTTCTCTAAATTTCCTACATAAAAAATAGAACCAAAACCGATTTGAACCAAACCGGCTCGGACTTAGCAGAAAAGTTGGCTTTCACGGGCTTAGCTGCTGTGGCCGGGCCAAAAACATGAGCAGTCGGCTTAGCTGACTTAAGGCGTTGGCTAAGCCACAATTTGGGGCTGAAGAACCGGATCAGTCGACTTGGGGAGGAGATGGATGGCTGAGCTGACTCTGTCAGGGCAGATGCCGTCTTCTTCTCTCTTTGCTTGTTTCTTTCATTGTTTTTAGCACCAAATTTTTTCCAACACTATTACATGGTGAAGAACGAACAGAACATATTGAGGATCACACTTACATAGTGAAGAATGAAGAGGTTTCTAAGCAAACCACCAAATGCTTACGTGACGGAGAACGACTAGTTTCCAAGCAAATTAGCAATATGTCGTTGAAGCACTCTCCTAGGAGGGATCCTCTAGGGTGAGGATGACAAGCCTAGGGTGTCATTTTTGGCCATCGAATCAATCGATGAACAACAACATGGAGGTTGGAAGAGATAATAATAATAGTAGTAGTAGTAGTATAATAATAATAATAATAATAATAATAATAATAATAATAATAATAATAATAATAATAGTAATAATAGTAATAATAGTAATAATAGTAATAATAGTAATAATAGTAATAATAATAATAATAATAATAATAATAATAATAATAATAATAATAATAATAATAATAATAATAATAATAATAATAATAATAATAATAATAATAATT
>Ga0182004_10002669_pt1 | contig 13969 bp, 2 predicted proteins | sample Sormic07211540_1_FD_120479 | JGI IMG/M metagenome (GOLD analysis project Ga0182004, IMG submission 120479) | Endophyte microbial communities from Sorghum bicolor roots, Mead, Nebraska, USA - 072115-40_1 MetaG | ecosystem: Host-associated > Plants > Roots > Unclassified | place: USA: Nebraska...
CGTCCCTGAAAGCTTCAATTCCTAGAATCCGTGCCAGTCAAACTTGTTTAACTTTGACCAACTTTATAGAAAAGAGTATCAATATGTATAACATAAAATGAGTATCTTATGAAAATATATTCATCAATGATAAATGTAATGGTATTAATTTGGTACTATAAATCTTAGTGTTTTTTTCTATAAATTTGGTCAAAGTTTTAAAAAATTGACTTAAGACAATTCTAGAAATTGCAGCTTTCAGGGACGGAGGGAGTAGCAAATATCTCGTTCTGGTAAACTGAACTGAACCCAATGCTGCTGTGCTGATTGAACAACAAACCAGCAGCGCATCGATATATATCAGTCGCTCGATCGGGGGGTCATCAAGGCCCAACGAAGTCGTCGACCCGGCCTGAATCTAACATTGATTTCTCCATATATATCGCCATCTTCCTTCTTCTTTCTTGCTGGTGTTGTCCATGTTTTTTTTTAGGGGTAAACAGGAGGGATAAAACCCCCTACTGTGTTTTTATTGATTTTCTTTTAAATACAGAGTACAGGTCCTGACAACAGTAATCAAGAAACAGAAAAGGTGTCGTCCATGTGGAAGTGACAACAACAAAATTAAAGGTGGGTCGGCTAAGCTTGGGTTCGTTGCAGTTGCAGAGGGATTATAATTAAATTAAAACTGGACGATCGAATGGATTATAGTGTAAGCTATGCAGCATGCATGCTTTACTCTCGTTCTGATATGGGATCGGATCGATCGGGGGCAAACTCAAAAGGCTGGCTTGGGCGAGGCAGCTGTATCGTGCATGAACCTTGGGTCGGTTCATGCATATACGAGAGTCCATGGAATTTGCTCTCGGATAGGATTAAAAGCTCTCCATGTGCCCTACACTATATTATTTCTCTCTCTGCCACTTTTTTTTTCAAAATAGCAGAGCAACCAGGGCACTGGTATCCTGAACCCTTGTTGTTGGCTTTATTTCCCTTGTACTTAAATCTGACGACCACGATGAACAGACATCGTATTTTTGTTGGATGTCTCAGTCCTCGAATTTCGAAAATCACAGCAAATACTAAACACACGTACACAACCTGATGAGCCGAACGTCGATAACCAAATGCAGAGTTTTATTTGGACCTGAAAATAATTAGTCAAACCGTTGTTACTGATCGGTCGAAGCCATGTTGTTATATATTCAGACAAAACTAGAGTATCGCAGATCAACCTGCTTATTGCTCCACGTCGCCTTAATTATATATATATATATCAACATGTGATGCCTCGATCAGAAGAAGACGATGATTGCCAGCTGACGCGCACCCAAGGGCGAGGGCCAAGTCGGCAAAGCTCCATATGACTCGTACGGTGGTCACGAGAGCAATAATTTTTTTTTGAGGGAACACCAGAGGAATAATCACAGTTAATCATCCATAATCTCCCTGGCCTACCTAGTACTACCTTTGATTTCATTGCTTTTGTTCATCATCGGGGATCTCATGTGCCATGCATATATTCACGTCAAATAAAACTGGAAATTTTAAATTTATCCCAAAATTTTTGATGTTTTAGCTCTTAGCTTAATTAGCTTGATGGCACATATAGTTCGAACTGAGACTGCGCTTTTGCATGTCTCCATGCAGGGACGAAGCCAAAAAAAAGTTTAGGAGGGGCTGAATAAAAAATTTACGACGAATTAGCTCTACTATGACCACTCACAATAGACAAATATATCATAGCTTGAAACTCTTATATTGGAAACATTGATTAATGATAAAATTCATAAAATATATCATGAAAAAATAAAAGATGCAGTTCACTCATACCCCGAAAGGTCCAACTACGATTTACAAAGCTAATAAATGGCACCTGATGTTGACACACATTATTCATCCAAAATAGCAATCTATAGAAATAGATAAAATTAAATAATCAAATATATATGGACCTCCAAATTATAAATTTAGAATAAAATAGATCATATAAATTAGCCCAAAATATATCAGCCCTCCCTATTCTATACATAGATACGTAAAATTTTCTTAAGGGGCTTCAGGGAGCTCTATGTACACGCTAGCTGTAGGGGGGGCTCGAGCCCGCCCTGCCCGAGCGTTGGCTCCGTCCCTGTCTCCATGTATTCTTCTCAATTAAAGGTTTATTCTTACTCCCTCATCCCAAAATGATCACCCTAACTCAAGCTATCTTTAGTTTGTCTAACTTTATAGAAGTCGTTAGCATGTATCACCTTCAATAATCAGGGATAAATTTGTGTTTGAGCATTAATATATCCTAAGAATCCTAAACGCATGGAGGGAATAGATCGATGATAGGTATGCCCTAGTCACGTGTGTCAATGATATTTGCTACGATGTGTAAGGGCGTCCTATTTAACTGGCTATTATGACGTGGAAAGAGAAAAAGTAGAAAAAAGAGAGTAGTCATTAGCGATGAGCAAATAACCTATTTATTTCAAATACTTCAAAAATATAAGAGAGAAATAGGTGAGTTCAATAGCACATAGAAAAAAAAATATGTATAAAATACTCTTTGTTTTTGTCTCTCATCTAGCTAGCACGATAGTAAACTCCCTGTGAAAGGTAGGATGGGCCGGAGAGGAAAAGGAAGGGCAAGATTCGGCCTATAGCTTTGGCATTTGGAAAGGTACGACGTAGGTTAAACTTTGGTCCCTGCGTGACAAACAGTTTTATTGTACTGATATTGGTTATGCCGCCCTAGTTATGTAGGGCAGGGCAGGGACGCAGCCTAGGGTGGCAACAGGACGCATCGCAGATAACCACTCAACTCATCATGCATGGCCATGCATGGGGACAAAAGGAAGCGAGGCGCTGCTCATCACTGGCCGGCTCACTGCTGGATCCGGCCAACTGAGCCTTAGCGGCGAAGGCTTCCAAAAGTCGTCAAAGATTAGCAGCTGAGATTCCGTTTAGGCCCTAGCTATGATGGATTAACGGAATTATTATGCATGGATTATATATTATTACCTGTCCTTTTTTACAAATTAATTATTATGGGGTACATCATATTGTTAGATCAAAAGTGTGAATTCAGCTAGCTATAAGCTTTGGAAGATCTAGTATAACGGTGTGGTAGATATATATGGATCGATCACTTCATATAATGCACCCTAAAACTTTGTTGGATCATATATCATTGATACAAGCAAAATGTAAATATATGTAAATTGATCATGTGAAAACCAGCAGCCGTAGGATTTTTTCATGCATGATACATTGCATTCAAACAACTATTCAGTTAGTTAATTAAGTCGACCATATAATGCATGTTTTTGCCCCTTCAACCACTTGAGGCCTTGTTTGGATGCTATCATATTTACCTCACTCCACATGTGTTGAGGTAGTCTCCACTCTAATACATATGAATTGATACAAATCTAACTGCATCCAAACACAATGGCAGCTCTCGGGTGCGAGCCACTGGGTTTGGAGAAAATGACAGGTCTTTGAAGAATAACAAAGCATGCATTCGACAACGGGAAGCAAATTAAATTAAACTAATACAATTTATATATAGCGAAGTGACAAACACTCAATCTAGCACACAAGTACGTGCAAGTTGTGGAGCTCCACAAAGCACACACGAGATATATGTTTCACCAAACTCTCAAAAAAGGAACCAATGCAAATCAACACGTACGACTCTGGGCCTGGAATCGAATGAGCAATAAGCTCGCTCGCTGCTAGAGTACGCCCATGGAATCTCCCATGCATGCATGCATAACTGGGGCCATATGATGGACACTACTGACGACACAGATCAAACATCGTCATCATCATCAGCTCTTTATTACTTTATTACCTTGCCTATGCATCGTCATCGACCACATCTTTAATTTTGTTACCACGCACGTACTTTTGCTTTAATCAGTACAGTATAGCCTTTATATCGATTGGTCGATGCATGTTGTTGGGTCACTTTTGCCCCGGCCGGCCGCCTCTCCGATCCTTAGCTACTTTTCTCGGTGCATGCCCATAATTCCTGGCGACCATGAAACTTTGCATCCATGTGATGCTGAACCTTCCTGGAAGAAGAAGAAGAAGAAGATTGCATGGTGCGGCCATGGTGGTGAGAACTGAGAAGAGGTCGTCGACACTCGCCACCCCGGCCGGCCTGCCTGCAGCCTATATATATCCATGAAACCCTTCAGACCAAACTCCATGCCAAAACACACAGCAGGTCGTTGCATTGCATTTGCATGCATGCACACTTCATTAGCCAATAGCTATTAGCTATATATATTCCAGCCACTTCTCGTTCCCCCTTGTACAAAGCAATCGACGAGCTAGCTAGCTAGCAGTGCCATTGTTGATCTGTAACATAGAGCATATATTTCTTGGCCCATATATTCCCCATTTGGAAGATAAGATAGGATGAAGAAGGCGTCCAGGTACCTGAAGCAGCTCTTCTCCGCCATCGTGGCGGCGGTGAAGGCCAGGTCCACCGCCGTGGGCACCAAGGCCAGCTCCCTGCGGACGCGCCTCATCGTGCTCGGCATCATGCGCAACAAGAAGCTCCTGCTCAGCGCCATCCAGAGCAAGATCCACGCCATCATGGGCGGCGGCAGTAGTGGCCACCACCAGCACCAGGGCAGCAGCAGCAGCGGCGGCTACGGCGGCAATAATGGCAATGCGGTGGCCAGCGGCCACGGCGGCGGCGGTGAGGGCGAGCGCGGCCTCTTCCTAGCCAGCAGCAGCGGCGCCAGGAAGGCCGCGGTGCTGCAGAGCCTGCCGAGCTTCGCCGTGGAGCAGGAGGCGAGGGCCGTCGTGCTGCTCAGCAGCCTGCCGAGCTTCGCGCTGGAGCGGGACGCCGGCGGCGCCAACGAGGACAAGGACACCGTCGAAGAAGCAGCAGCAGGCGAGAAGCTTCTGCTTGCTACCGTGGACACCACCGCCGCGGCTCCGGGGTCGGCGGCGGAGGGGGAGTTCCGGCTGGAGGACGAGATCGACCGCGTGGCGGACGTGTTCATCAGGCGCTTCCACGAGCAGATGAAGCTGCAGAAGCTCGAGTCCTTCAAGAGGTTCTGCGAGATGCTGGAGAGGGGCGCCTGAATCTGAATGTCCCACATTCCCACTCGCACTGCCAATCTTCATGCATGGTTACGTTCATCTAAAAATAATTATTAATCAAGAAAGATCGACTTCTGTCGGGGTCGATCGGCCGGGGTGTAGTTAGTTACTTCTGATTAGAATAAGTGACAAGAAATCGAGTTTTTGTTTCTTGGATTTTCGTACTTTAATTTGGGAGTCTTCGTTTGAATGTGGGGAGCAGAATGATGGGCTCGTGCTCCTTTTTTTTATGGGAGAATTGGTGTGATCAAGTCCGATGTACTATTACTTGACGGTTATAAAAGTTAACTAAACACTAAATGATATTATGGGTTCCAATCTATGTCACGTTTTAGGATGCCCATAGTTTTCCACATTCCTAAATTGATTATAATTAACTAATACTTATCCAAAAAAATAAGCATCAACATTTATATATTTTTTGTAATACTGACTAAATATCTTAGATTAGTTATGAAATATATTTTTATAGTAAACATATTCTCGAAGATGTAAGTATTGATATATTTTCTGTAAATTTGGTTCGAATTAATAAAGTTTGACTGCGTCAAACATTACATTCTTTTTTGGACAGAGAGAGTACTCGCGAAGATGGTGACAAATGTAAGGGTTTGCTAGATACAGTTTTTGTTTGTCTAGCTTCGGCTCCTTGCTACTGTGAATAGAGTCAGAGCTATTGGAAGAAATTAGCTTCACCAGCTCATAGTTCATTCTGAGAATACAGAGATAAAAAATGACTCTTACTAGAGTACACGAAAGAAGTAGGCAGAGTTCCACGAAACTGGGTCTAAAGTGTGATATCTAGCAATGACCAAAAAAAACATTGATGAAACTATTAATCTGCAAAGCAGAATATATGAGTGAATAATGGAGGATATGAGCAACTGCATGTAGAATGTTAAGGCCTTGTTCAGTTCGCGATTTTTTTTTTGTTTTTGCTACGGTAGCACTTCCGTTTGTATGTGATAAATATTATCCAAATAAAGAGTAACTAGACTAAAAAAAATGTCTCGTAAATTACAGAAAAATTGTACAATTAGTTTTTATTTTTGTCTATATTTAATGCTCCATGCATATGTACAAAGATTCGATGTGATGGGAAATCTTGAAATTTTTTTTGGAAACTAAATAAGGCCCAAGTAAAAAATAAGTTGCATAAGGATTGGACAGCATACTAACTGTACAATTGCACTTGCACGACCCACCTTGCTTTCATATAGTAACACTAACGTAAGAAATGATCAATATTTTTGCAAGACGTGTTTTTCCCTGCTGAAAATGCTGGACTTTTCCTTTATGTGAAAGCAACACGAAGTGCCTGAGCACTCACACATGTGAAATCCAGACGCTTTAAGAGGCGCGCCAAAGCTGTCGAGATTTGAGAATATCTAACCACTCAATCTCTGTCAGTCAAAGAGGTTTTACGATGCATTTGAACAATGCAGCATTTCACGTCTGCCGGCCTTGATAAAAGCTCTTTATACAAGAAAGCAAACAAATCAAGGGGTCCACATTTAAAAAGCATGACGTGGATTGTCCACAGGGTATTTCCACAATGGAGGGCCCCCCTGGCCCAATGCAACAGTGCTACACAGGAAAGTTCTAACCTCAGATAGATTCTCCAGGAAACAAAGATGAAGGATGAAGTACACTTTGCAACAACTTTGTCTTTGACAAAAAAGTATTGCCATAAACTCAGATATTTGTTCCAGCGCCCTATTTCATCCCAAGTTTCAAACTAGAAAGTAACATATGGACAGGTTGACAGAAATGGTACCTTCAAATATTCAATATGCAGCATAACCAGAGGGCAGGTAGTAATCTCAGATTCAAGGAAGTCAATACAGGTGATATATCAGAGGCCTTGTTTAGATCCAAAATTTTTTTGGATTTTGACACTGTAGCAATTTCGTTTTTATTTGACAAACATTATCCAATCATGGAGCAACTAGGCTTAAAAGATCCATCTCGTGATTTACAGGTAAACTGTGCAATTAGTTATCTTTTTTATCTATATTCAATGTTCAGCTAGGCGGCGATTAGGCGGCAACTAGGCGCGACTAGTCGCGAATCGGAGGCTCCCCGCCTCGCCTATGGGGGTAGGCGGAACCTAGGCGGCGGCGGCGGCGCCAGTGGGGCTGGAGAGCATCCGGGCGGAGCTTCGGCGAGGCGGAGCATCCGTGCGCAGACGGCGGCGAGCGCCGCGGGCGCGGGCGCGAGGAGGAGACAGTCGCCGGCGGGGAGGAGCAACGCGGGCGACGGCGTGCGCAGAGAGAGGGAGCAGCGGGAGAGGGCGGCGGCGGCGGCAGCGGGCAGAGTCGCGACTCAGGGGAGTCGCGAGTCGCGACGCGCCTTGCAGGGAGACGGGGTCACGGGAGGGATGAGAGAGTTGGGCTAAAGTGGGCCGTTAAATGGGCCTTCTATTCTTTCCCCTTCCATTACTACTACTTATCTATTGTTTTTTCTTTTCTTTTAAGTGTTTATACATGTATTAGGTCACCGCCTAGCAAAACGCCTAGGAACGTCTAGGCGCGATTACTCCTGACTAAGCGCTAGGCGGAGGGTCAGCGCCTAGATTCCGCCTAGCGCCTAGCTGATCTTTGTCTATATTTAATGTTCTATGCATGTGCCGCAAGATTCAATGTGATGGGGAATCTCGTAAAGTTTTAGGTATATCTAAACAAGGCCAGAATATCTAGTCCAATTGTTTTTCAGTGAAAGCTTGAACTCATTCCAGAACTTTATGGCAAATTTGCTATAGGTGCAGTACTCCATATATGCCGCTGATATGTTTTAAGAATTCGGATGTCGATTTGATGCACAAACCATGCTTTTCAAGTTTCCACCAAAATGCTATGGCCTCACTAGTCACTATCAAAAGGGGTAACTGAAGTTTCCACCAAAATGCCAGGTTACAGGTAAATCGTTCAGCAGCATCACAATATTTCAATATAATACAATAAACAGTCGACAGCATTTTTGCCACAAAATACGTTGACAAATGAAAACAGAAAACAGAGTTCTACAAGAAAATATCACAAATATTTATTTAACAGTAGAAATCAACCAATGTGAAAACATAGGAAATCACTTACTGCTATAAGCAAAAGGCACAAATTAAGAGTACATTTTCTTTTGACATAATCAACTAAACTAAGGAATCATTTGTTAAAGCTCAACGAAAACATAAAGCACCAAATTACAAGTTGACCTATGATGCACCAGAAAAGGCACAAGTATTCACCAATGACACATAATATACAGACCCTTTCAAATGTGATGACAGACCTGTTTTCAGTATGTACAAATTTTGCAACATAACTAAGGCATATGCTTATAGATTACATGCATGTGGAAAGCTTGAACAATAAATCAGAAACCAGTTGATGGCAAATGGGAAAGAAGACCTACAGGAGGCTAACATGACACCTTTTTCTTTGTCCTAGTATGATGTCAGAAAGCTGATGTCAAGCACCATGCATTCATGCTCCGATGCTCCACTAGTATTCTATTGATTGTATGGTAGACTGACATTAACATGCTGTCATGCTCTATTTTTAATTTGTTGTTCCAGTACCAGGTTCTAGTAGGCTTCTTTGGACAGAAAGGTCAACTGCTCATTAATTGTTTTCTTTTCTATACTTATGCTACAAATCTTCCCAATTCGTGAACTCCAAAAGGGGGGAAAAAACTTCCCAATTCCTTTGTCTATTTTCCTTTCTATACTTATGATCACAAAGTTTAAGTTCAGGATTAGTTTGGCTAACCATTTTGTATATTTGAAACAACTAGCAACTAAAGAAAATTTTGGACATCAATCCAGGCTTTTCCAATTTAAGTCAAGTATCAGACCTGAAATTTACAGGATTATTTCCCTTTCTTACAGTAATAGCTTCTAATGAGATTGTACCATGTTTTTAATGCTTGATGTTTTTACTAGTTAGACAAGGTTTTAATATCTAACTTGGACAGTGCTGGCAAATGCAGCAGGATGCTTTAAACTGGTGAAGAGAAACATCGGAGGAACCTTATTTGCTGATATGAGCAAACATGCTATGCATAATAGTGTCTACAGTCCAAGAGTGTATACTGAACCTCAACAATTTTACTAAGAGGCAAAGTACATATATATTATCAGGATATTAGTAAGACAGTCGTTCCACTAATGATGCCAACTATGCTTGATCAAAGTTACTAATTACGACAATTGAGACAAAATTTTTGTTCAAATCGGAGATAATATAAAATTCTTCTGCTCATCTGATGTCTAAGACAAGTTTCAAATACGATACTACTATAGTATAATTTCCAATTCACATATGTGGAGCATGTTGTAACTTGTAATAAAAGGCCATGTTTGGGCGAAAGCAAGCAGCAGTTGGGGAGTTCTATTGTGTAGAACTTTTGAATGGAAAGCTATAATTCCATCTCAGTGCTTAGCCCCCTGTGGCATGCACTATCGTGTAAAAGAATTTTTGAATGGAGACATATAATTCTTAGTGTTTACCCCCTATGGTATGCAATGGTGATTCAGTCATTCAGGTACCATTTACATAGAGTTGAGTTTAAAGTATTAACTAGTTCACTCAAAAGTTTAAGCTGCCAAGGAAAACAGGCAACCTACTTATACTTAAAACACTCTGCAGTGAACTATAACTGCACTCTGATTTCTGAACTCATCAATGGTAGGGCCATGTTGATCCATGGGATCCTCTTGATGTTACTTTGAAGAGACGAGACGTCGAGACCCCTTAAAGCATTACAATTATGGTTTTCCATGTATTTGGGCCAAACAGGTTTCAAACACAGGACATCTGATTTTTTATGCCAAATTGATTACATGTATAACCAATGTCCTAAAAGCATAATATTTTAAGTGTGAAATCCACGGATACTTCAACACACTGCTTGCATCATGCACCACATAAATAAAACTTTTGAATGACAAGCTCTTATATATATATAAGAATGAGGCTGAATAAGACACCAGTGTAAGGAAATTGAAACTAAAAAAGTAATAAGTGATAACAGAGAAATAATTTATCATCAAAGGCTAAATGGCAGAGTTCCTTGCACAAGTTGCCCGCAAGTCACAAGTCAAGTAAGAAACAATGAAGTCAGAGCTACCGGTCAAGAATGAGCTAGCTGGTAAACTTTCTTTCTCTAACTTTGCACGTACAAGATGGATAACCCGAAAACTGAAGGTGCAAAAAAAAAACTTTTTCTGTTTAGCAATTAATGTGGCAACCATCATCAAAAGACTGCGACTGCACAACACATGACTAATGTGGCAACCCCTTCCTTTCAAAGAAAGAAAGAAAGAAATGTGTCAACCCCAATTAATCGAACCGAACAAGTTCCCTTGGACACTCTGTACCCTTCCCTACCTAGTGGCAAATGGTCTTATGGCTAATGCGAAATAGTCAGCACAGATTGCAATTAACAACAGGTCAATGTACAGCATTTCTTCGTTCACACTATGCAATAGTAAGCATATCAAAAGGTTCACATGTTGTATTACAGTATTGTAGTGACTACTATGGGAACAAGCATCCAATCAACAGATGTGATGTGTACAAACGCTCATCAATATCAATCCGTTCAACAAAATCATACCTGCAATATGATCCTGCCAACCATGAACTATGTTCTTCTCCTAGAGTGATTGGCAGACACTTGTGACCCCTCAAATAAATCCGATAGCTGGCTCTCCAAATCTTCTGGTGTGTACTTTATATATTTTCCTGGATTTCTTCCACTGTCCACTTGATGGCCATATCTGCCCAGAAAAGCACGATAAGCTGGAATCACATTTTCAGATATTGATATCTTCAGTTCTTCCCGGAGCTGAGGATCTGGAACTTTCCAGAGTGTCTGGTTCCTATAAATTTCCTCAAAGGCCATGTTGAAGTTCTTGAACCTATCCTTGATGGACATCCTCGAACTTGAATGGCCACTGCCACTGCCACTGCCACTCCCGCTACCACTACCACTCCCATGTCCATCTTCCTTGAAATAAGACAAAGCCTTGGCCCATGAAAGCCTCAGGTAGCTCTTTGAATATTGTCGAATCTTGCCACTCCGCCTCTTTATCCAGTGATCACCCAAAACCTTTCCCAGCTCAGAATCCTTTACCTTCTGAACAATATAAAGCAAATTGTTCATGGCGAATATGCACTCCAGGGCAGCATCTTCATAGAGCTTAGATTTTTCCTCCAAATTGGCCTCCAGGTAAGATATCAACTTCAGAAGACGCCTTCCAAAAGGGGTCATGTTCTCCAAGTGTTCCTGATCCTGATCATCAGAACTTCTGAAAGCATCATGATCACTGCTGTCATCAGCCAAGAGCACATCAAGTGTCTCACTATAAACAACCAGCAACCTCAAATAGTTCATGACATAGCGTGTCATTGGATGGATCTCTCCAGTTGTCATCGCCCTCCGTGAGGTCTCCTGCTGTAACATCTTCCCAAACTCAAACAGGTTACCCCTCACGGCATCCCCAAGCCTATCGAGAATAGCTTGCACGTCACTGATCACACCATCCCCAGAACTTCCTACGCACAAATCCTTCATTTCAGGGATCACCTCTGCGAGTGCCTCGTACATGTCAAGGATCCGAGGGACCTTCTCTGGCGAGCGGGGGCATACCGCCACGGCGCCCCCAAAGCTAAGAATCTGCATAATGCATCCCTTGGTGGACTCAATGAAGCACTCCTCCATAAGCTCATCGGACGCATCGAGCACATGGTCACAGAGGCGGCGCTCACCAGCCAGCAGCACGCGCACGACGGTCTTGACCCCGTGTACCCACTTCTTCATCTTGTCGTTGAGCAGCTTCCACTCGATGCGCTGCACGTCGTCGATGCTGAGGCGCTCGACGCCAAGCACGGAGAGGTACTCGTCGAGCAGGTCGCGTCGGACGGCACAGTAGGCGTCGGCGAGCTCGCGGGCGTACCCCGCGCGCGCCATCCGGTGGGCGATGGCGCGCAGGTCTTCGACGGCCTCGGGGCGCACGGGGTCGAACACCTGGTCCTCGAAGGGGTTGGATCCCAGGGCGGCGCCGCGCGCGGTGTCCGGGCCGGCGGGGGTGGCGTCGAGGGCGAGGCTGTGCGGCGTGGCGGCGTCGAAGTCGGGGGAGGCGTCGAGGTCGTCCATGGACTCGAGCGAGAGGCGTCGGAGCGAGAAGAAGAGGCCCGTGGGGTCGATGGGGACGGCGTGGCGGACCATGAGGTGGCGCAGCTCCTCCTCGAGGCGCGCCATGGCGAGCTGGACGGCGACGCCGGCCCGCGCGCCGCCGGGCCCGCCGCGCGCGAGGTGGTCGATGGCGACGTCCACGGCGGCGAGGTACTGCGCGACGTCGTCCTCGGCGGCCTCGAAGACGAGCGCCTCCGGGGTGGCGTCCCAGAGCTGGATGAGCTGGTCGGCGGCGTCGAAGGCGGCGGCGGCGGCGGCGACGGAGATCTCGGAGTCGGAGGCGGCGGAGAGGTCCGGGGAGGGGAAGAGGTGGTCGTTGGTGATGGAGGAGAGGCGGTTGTCGAAGCCGGAGAGTATGCGGATCATGTCATCGGCGGCGTTCTTGGAGGTGGCTAGGGACTTGACGATGTGCTGCGCCGCAGCTAGGACCTTGTCGCCGCCGGCGGAAGGGGACTCCTGCTGGGGCGGCGGCGGCGGGGGAACCGCCGACGACATCACTGCCGGCCGGCTCAGCGCCTCAGCCTCGGGGTGGAGGGGGGGATTTTTGGAGGCCGAGGCGGAGGTGACTTGGGTGTTACGCCGCTGCCGCTGCCGCTGCCGGCTCTCTTGCTCCTGCCGGCTGCCGCTGCCTTTGTTTGACCGCTGTGTTGGGTCGCTGTGGAGTCTCTCTCTAGTCTCGACGAGAGTGTTTGTGTGTGCGCGGTCGGCGCTGCGTCACTGGGAAGGTCAAGTGCGTGTCAGTGCAGTGCCATTGGATTTGCTTGCGTGACTCCATCCTCGGCACTGCTATCTTCAGCTTAATTATTTTTTGGCGTTTAGATCTAAATTTTTTTACGATTTTAATATTGTAGCACTTTCGTTTTTATTTGACAAGTATTATAAGTAACTAGGTTTAAAAGATTTGTCTTACGATTTACAGGCAAATTGTATAATTAGTTTTTTGTTTTTATTTATATTTAATACTCCTTATATGTGTCGCAAAATTTAATGTGATAAAAAATTTTGAAATTTTTTTTGTTGTTAGGTGAACTGACGTTGTACTCTGCGCCGGCCGCGCCTTACCGAGACACAGCGCTCCATTGTTTTTAACTTTTAATTAAGCGAATTCCATTGATAGCATAAACATAAATTATGCTCCATTCCAATCGTTCAGCTGGATTCTATAAATTAATTAAAGCTAACATCTAGAAACTGTGTCTCACTGTATTATTAGATAGATTACTTTATACTTGAAATTTGTGTTTTCTTGTCTTCCACTCCCACAAATTTGTTGTTACGTTTTGGTACTAAAATGAACCTTTGAACTAATCAAATTGAGAAATAAACATATGTCCCTATGCCACTTCTTTGTGAAATATAATGTAAACGAGCTAGCCGTGTTATTTTTGCGGATTTGCATCTGCCCGTTTCAGTTACCATCCAAGCCTGCCATCCAAAGCCATTGCCACGCAAGCAGTGAGGTCAAGCTGCGTAGGTTCGTTGTCGAAGGTATCAGTAAGGGGTACCCTCACCGACACGCTATATATATATATATATATATATATATATATATCGAGCGAATCGATCAGGGGTCGAGCGCCAGCTATCGTCGAATACGGAAACGGGCTCGAGCGAATCAGGAAGCGTCGAGCGCAAGGACGCCGCCCGCCGCCTGACACGCGCACGAGAGCCGGGGCATTTA
>Ga0182004_10002670_pt1 | contig 13969 bp, 12 predicted proteins | sample Sormic07211540_1_FD_120479 | JGI IMG/M metagenome (GOLD analysis project Ga0182004, IMG submission 120479) | Endophyte microbial communities from Sorghum bicolor roots, Mead, Nebraska, USA - 072115-40_1 MetaG | ecosystem: Host-associated > Plants > Roots > Unclassified | place: USA: Nebraska...
AGTTCGAGGCTTGATCCGACTGCTCGGAGTTTCGCGCAAGGAAACAAGACGTGGAGATCAAGCAGGATTCTAGTCGGTTAGAATAGGAATTGATATCGAACTATCTATGGCAATTGTAACCGATTAGCATTAGTTTCCAGATCTGTAACCCTGCCCTTCGGACTATATAAGGAGGGGCAAGAGACCCCCCTTAGGACACATTATTATCTCAACACAAATCAATACAACCAGACGCAGGACGTAGGTATTACGCCCACACAGCGGCTGAACCTGGATAAAAAGCTTGTTCGTGTCTTGCGTCACCATCAAGTTCGTAGCTTGCGCACCGTCTAACGATAAACTACTACCATGGGTATACCCCAAGGTAGACTGCCGACTAGCTTTCATCGACAGACAGCACATTGCAGTGGTTAATCAAATCATGATTTATTGCAGAATTAACCATCTCTTGAAGTTTACCAGGATTGGAATCAAAGGTAACTTGCCGTGGCAATGGTAGATCCTCTTCTGGATGACTTCTCTGCTTCTGTTCAAGCTGAATAATTTTAGGCAGAGCTACCTGTAATCCTCCATAGCCTTCTCCATAGCCTGCTTCTGCTCTTGCTTAAGATCTGCTTCTGTTACTATGATGACGTTCTCCGTGTCGATGTCAGCATTAAACATGTTGATTGTATTGATTTGTCCCACTAAGCGTGCCAAAAGATGTGTTGATGCAAAAGTGGATCTGCAAACACAAAGGGCTAATACCCGATCCGATATCCAAAGCGTGCCAGTCGATTTGATCTGTTAATCAACAAGGATGATAACTCGAGCACTTTGGTCCTGACAACAGCGATACGCCTAGAAGCCACGACCAAGAGGTACTCACACGGAACTCGAGGATTGTCGAAGGTTGCACTGAAGCGATGCAGCTCTTCGAATCGATGAGAATTCGTAAAAATAAAATATGCAAATTGATGAAGTCGTCGAAAAGTAAGTAGATGCAAAATAGGAGTAAAATTGGTTTGTATTGATTGATCGATTCCCTGATTACATTGTCCCTCAGTCCATATTTATACCCTGATCCAAAGAGACATAATCAAACACAACTAGAACCCCGAGTCTGTATCTAAGAAAAAACGTGACTCTTACATGAGTCATACTCTAACAAATACAGAAAAGGAAAACAACACCTATCTACTTCCGTGTTTGCTTTAATTACGATGAAATCTTCATCGGCTTCCGCTCCATCGGCATGCTTTTTCGTCATGATAGGTTTTATCACAAGTAGTCTTCAGATCTCCCCTCATCGACATCGGCAATGTTTCATCATAAGCTTCATCAGTAGTAGTTTTTAGATCTTCCCTCATCAGCATCGATAATAACGTCTCTGATCTTGTCAGCAATGCGTCTGAGTTTAAGTCAAAAGATAACCTTCCCATCGATCACCACCACTCATTGGCAACAATCTCCATCGGCACCTTTCTAACAGTATAATACAATAACATTCCTTCTACCAATTAGTCCACTCTTATTATTTTGACATGTGCCAAAAACGGTGTCAACAAGTGGTAATTTTGGAATAAAACCAATTTTATCCCAAATTTGGGGGGCATGTGTTAATCCCAAATTTTGGCGAGTCAAGAAACTGCTAGTGGGCCTACTTCATAGAATGAGGGATAGCCGGATAAGTGGATCGACTAAACCAGAGTGTAGCGAAAATAGTCGATCAAAAGGGTGTCAAATCTAGGCAAGATAAAGAAAATGTGTCGGGTTCAATTGGGAAAGTAAAGTAAGAGTCTAGATTACCTTTTTGAGGAAAGGGTCGTATTAGGACATGAGACTAGGACTTTGGACTAATAATATCAGGAACCCGCTCCTTGTAAGGATATACACAATCATAATACAAACCCTTTCTGACTTCGGTTGGAGGAATAGTAGATCTCGACAAGACCTTCAACGATCGAGCTACATCGGTTGATTTCGACCTTCGGTTGGCTTGTAGGTTTTGTCATGGTTCATGTTTAGTTTGTCATGGCTGCATCATTCGTACTCATGTCAAACTTGAGTATGAACTAGTTATCGATTTCAATTGTGTTTGTAAGTCTACATTGTTTCAATCTCATATGAATCTCGGTTCAAATTAGTTATCGACTCTATTAAATTGGTAATTTCATAGATTCATTAAGTTATCAATATTTTTTGAAGTTTAATGATTTATTTATCATAATAATATTCTGTCCAATCAAGATTCGACAACTTAGCTTGAACTTCAAATCTAAACCCTTATTGTAAACCTTGAGTAAATAATGATAATTAAGCAAAAACAAGATAGCTAACTTGTTGATCTTGATTGTTACATGTTGTGCATTCGAGATATTTATTTTGTTATGATTAATTTGGTAATAATAACTAGATCCAGTCATAACGAGGTAGATAGATCTTGTTTGTGCCTCATGGGCCCTGTATCGGCTAAATAGCCGATCCACTTAAGCTCAAACGAATAGCATGCGCGCAGGATCTCGATTTGTTGCATTAAATGAACTAGTAATCTGTGTTGAATTTATTGAAGTCTGCTGGCCTTTACACCAGGTGAATATAGATTTAGTACAAATTATGAAAGTAGTTCATTAAAACCATAGGTCTTTGGACCAGTTTTAATAAGTTATTATTTATTTAATGGATAAAAGGATAATGCACATAAGCTATCTCTTATCCTCACACACCGCATATCAGCTAAATAGCCGATCTGGTTATTTATACCCATAAGATGCAGTTGTTCAATATGTTCGATAACAATTATCCTTTTGCATCATTATCAGGAGTTGACTTTCTAGTTAATTTCCCTTAGTTCAATGGATTCTCAAGACCACACATCTCACCGACAGGTTTCATAATTTGACTTTTATATTTCTACCTTGTCAATTTCACGTCAATTTGACTGGCATGCCTTGGAATCAATTCATCAAGCTCGTGCTTTTGTGGCTCAAGAGGTCTAGGATTTCAGCTCCTACACTCCTGAGAGCCCTCGAGATTGTTGGTGTGAGATACTAATTTTTGCACCAACATCTAGATCCATGGTTTAACTATGCAATACATGCAAGTAGGTTTGAATTGTGTTTCCCACCTATGAGCACCACATAAGCTAATTAGAACTAGGGTGAGAGAGAGAAGGCAACTATGCCTTAATCCTATAAATACCACATATTCTGAGAGCAGAGAGAAGGCATATTCACTTGCTTTGGAGAGGATCCAAAAATACCACAAATAAGAGACTAGAAAGTTTCATACAAGGAAACTCTGAGTTTTATTCGAAAATCTTGCCAAACTCCGAAATGATAGTTGATCAAAGAGCGAGAAGCGTAGTCCTCGACTTAACTGTTCTGTCTTTCAACTACCCAAGACCTAAGTGATAGCTATAATCTCCATGCTGAAAGGTAATATGGGTGAGTCTTGAGTCAGAATAGTTCACTCTAATCTAGAGGAGAGTCCTTGTTTGAATGCTTGCATACTTGTGAGGCTTGAAAGTATTGTAGCAACTCTTTATCCATCATTGAGTCTATCTTTGCTTAGGGACAAGCAAAAGGTAAGCTTGGAGGAGTTTGTTGACGGTAGTTAAGTATTCTTTTTGACAGTCAACATAGCATGAGAAAGGACTTAAATCAGAATATTATCTAGCTATAGGGGTTATCACTAATAGAATTCCACAAGTTTTGGTGATTGTCTATTTTTGTAGGGGGTTACCGGAATAAGAACAAAAGGAGGTCCACATGTCAGATTTACGTAGACAGAAACGTCAACTCAGGAATACTCTAGAAGACTTAGGAAGACACCACCTAAAAGGTGGGTCCCACTTGCCATAGGGCAGGGGCAGGCGCCCCACTTTGTTAGGGGCGGCCACCCGAAGGGATTCACCAATTAGAGTGAACCTCGTGGATCCTGCCTCCACCGACTTTGAGGATTAATCTTAAGCACATGTTTAAGTCAGTTTGATCTAAGGGCTATGGTGCTTTCTAGGAGGATATAAGTATAACCCTGACCCCCCCTGGAGGAGGAGTTCATTATTCTCTGAGAAGATCAAGAGAAGAAGAATTAGACAGAGAGGGGTCCCTCGAATGGATCTATCTCTATAGGGTTCTTAGCCACCATCTTAATTAGATCTCTATTGTTATATAGCATAGCTATATAGGAATAGATCTAGAAGGAGTCAAATTAATCTTGGAGTTTGGATCTATCGTTAGTTCTTGCTAAACTCTTATTCTTCTTTGTTATATTTATATTAGTTCTTGATATTATGAATATGACTTTCATCTATTTGATTATATCGGAATTGACTTTATTCTATTTGCTTATGTTCTCAATTACATTTTTATTAGTCTACTTTGATTATATGCTTAGTGTAGTTAGATTAGAATTATGTTTATGCATAGGATCGTATAGCGCTTACTCATTAGATTGATGGTAAGTGGTAAATATTGTGTAGGCGAGGTGCCTAGACCGTATTTATCTGCGATTACCACTTATAGTCTGGAGCTTGAGGTAGATCATGGGAGTGACAGTCCTATTGAATCTTTTGTATTCCTTCTCCCAATTATAAGGATTGTAGAGCACCATTATTACGGGGAAGTGATTGCTATGTTCATGATCTTTCTTGCTAATATCACTATGCATAGATATAACCTATTCTTTCGATGATGCTAGGTGTACTTACACTAATCAATGTATGCTTTGACAGTATAGTTAGAATACTTAGGATTTATTCTTGTATATTGTCCTGGTACCATGCTAGTGTTATAGACATAGAGTAATCCAATTGAGATGATTATCATATATATCATATGGCTATGAATTCTTATTTATCTGTCACTTATTATTCATATTCATATATTTATCTTATGTGACACTTACCCTGCATGAGAGATAGACAAATACATGGTTAAGGTCTCCATGATTACATGCAGTGCTCATTTCTCATTATCCATTGCAAGTCCCTTCCTAGTGGTAAAAATATAAATAACGATACTTGGAATACTCCTGGTTAAAATGCTACATCGGTATTATTTGTGCGCTTGTGGATCCTTTATTTATTTATTTATTCCCTAGAAAAGCATATAGATTTAATATCATCACTTCTATATCATGTTGGGGATGCCAACCTAGCTTAAGTGATGAAAAGTAATTTTAACGCTGTTGCTAGGGATAGGTTTAAGAGTCTAGTTTTAGTAATTGTGTTAAGAAGTGTCAACAATGGGTGCCCCTAGGGTTTTGGGCGACCGCCCACCCTTCGAGCCCCCTCCGTCTCAACTTTTTCATATACTTTATTAATTATATTTTTATTCAGAAAAAGTTGATTTTCCATGATAATTCAAAAATAAAAGGGTCGGGCCTAAATATTCTAACTAAGAAAGAAAGTAAGTACGTCTACTTCCACTAATTCATTGTTGGGCTCTAAAAATAATTTAAGGTGTTGACCATTTACCTTGAATAACGTACCTTTGTTGTTGTGAAGTGTGACGGCTCCATGCGATAATGAGCTCACCACCTCGAATGGTCCTTCCCATTTGCTTCGAAGTTTTCCATGCCCGAAGAGCTTCACCCTAGAATTAAAAAGTAATACCTTATCGCCTAGGGTGAACTCCTTCTTGATCCTTTTGTCAAGCCATCTTTTTACTCTCTCTATATAAATCTTTGCATTGTGATATGCTTTTTCTCTCCATTCTTCTAGCTCAGAGAGTTGCATCTTCCTCTTGTCTCCAGGTGCTTCTAAGTCCATGTTCCATCTCTTGATAGCCCACTGAGGCTTGAATTCTAACTCAACTGGTAAGTGACAAGTTTTTCCATAGACAAGTTGATAGGGTGACATCCCGATGGGTGTCTTATATGTTGTCCGGTATGTCCATAGTGCATCATAGAGATTGTCCTTCGAAGCTATCCCCATCTCATTTACTATCTTGTGTAGAATATTCTTAATTTGCTTGTGTGATGTCTCTATTTGACCACTTGTCTGAGGATGGTAGGGTTTAGCGATGTTGTGACGTATCCCATGTTTTGACAAGTATTGCTCGAAGCGCTTGTCGATAAAGTGAGAGCCTCTCTCACTTATCACTATCTTTGGAAGTCCAAATCTTGGAAATATTATTTCTTCGAACATCTTCTTTGAATGCATACTGTCAGCATTCTTGCATGGCATGGCTTCAACCCACTTGGAGACATAATCCACTACCACCAGGATATACTCATACTTCTTTGACAGCGAAAATGGCCCATGTAGTCAATCCCCTAGATATCAAAGAGCTCAATCTGGAGATTGCTAATGAGTGGCATAGCATTACTTGAATTGATATTACCATGTCTTTGGCACGGGCCACATCTCTGAATAAATTCTATTGTGTCTTCATACATTGTTGGCCAGAAGAATCCACACTACCATATCTTTGCATGTGTTCGTAATGCCCCATAATGCCCTACATATGGCGATGAATGAATCTTTCAATGATTTTAGTTCCTTCTTCAGCTGCCACATTCTACTGAGTAAGCCATCAGAGCATACTCGGAAGAGGTATGGTTCATCCCATATGTGAGAACGGCTCTCTTGGATTAGCTTCCTTTTGTTGCCTCCTGGTGGCACATAACCTGTAACCATAAAATTAACACTATCTGCATACTAGGAGTCAGATTTGTTGATTCCATAGAGCATGTTGTCCCGAAGTGATTCGTCGATGGGTAGTTCCTAGGGATTCTCAAATTGCATTCTAGACAAATGATCGGCAACAGAATTTTCTACTCCTTTTTTATATTTTATTTCTAAGTCAAATTCTTGGAGTAATAAAATCCATCTTATCAAATGAGGTTTAGCATCTTTTTTAGTGAGCAAATATTTTAAAGCAGCATGATCAATAGCAAAAACAATATCTAGGAGCTCTTTTTTAGTAGTAGCATAATTAAGTTGAGGTCCTATTAGAGTTTTGATAGCATAAGTTGAGGTCCTGTCAGAGTTTTTAGTAGTAGCATAATTGAGTTTGTCCTAGTACTGCCCCCACAGCATAATCACTAGCATCGCACATAATTTCAAAAGGTAGATACCAATCAGGGGGTTGAATGATTGGTGCTGAGATAAGTGCTCTTTTAAGAATTTCAAAAGCTTGTAAACATGCATCATGAAACTCAAAAGGAACATCCCTAGCCAATAAGCGAGTAAGTGGTCTAGCAATGAATTAAAACTCTTTTATAAACCTACGATTAAAACCAGCATGGCTAAGGAATCTTCTAATTCCATTTACATTAACAGGCGGAGGTAAATGTTTGATTACTTCTATTTTAGCTTTAGCTACCTCAATGCCTCTTTCAGACACTAAGTGTCCTAGCACTATTCCTTCTCTAACCATAAAATGACATTTTTCCAATTAAGGACTAAGTGCTTTACCTCACACCTTTGCAAAACCTTATCTAAGTTTTCTAGACAATCATCAAAGGTTTTTCCATAAATAGAAAATTCATCCATGAAAACTTCCATAATGTTTTCAATCATATCAGAGAATACATACATCATACATCTTTGAAAAGAAGCAGGTGCATTACATAACCCAAAATACATTCTACGATAGGCATAGGTTCCATAGGGACATGTAAAGGTGGTTTTGTTTTGGTCATTAGGATGGATAGGGATTTGGTGATACCCTGAATATCCATCCAAGAAACAAAATAAAGAATGGTTGGCTAACCGCTCTAGCATCTCATAGATGAAAGGCAATGGAAAGTGATCTTTCTTAGTTGCCTTATTAAGCTTTCTATAGTCTATGCACATCGACCATCCTGTGATGGTGTGTTGAGGGATTAACTCAATCCTTTCATTTTGGACAACAGTCATACCTCCCTTTTTAGGTACAACTTGAACAAGGCTTACCCACTCACTATGCAGCATAGCATAAATGATGTCTACATGCAATAGTTTTAAAACTTCTTTCTTTACAACCTCTCTCATGACATTGTTGAGTCTACGTTGGGGTTTTCTAGATAGTGGAATATTAGGATCTTTAGGAATGTGATGGGTGCAAAGAGGAGGACTAATTCCCTTGAGGTCCTGGAGTGAGTAGCCAAAGGCTGAGTGATGTTTTTCTAGGACTGCCATTAGACGAAGAGTCTGCTTCTATGTGAGTTTATCACTTATAATGACAGGAGACTCTAGATCATCACAAAGAAAAGTGTATCTAAGACCGGTTGGTAAAGGTTTAAGCTCAATAGGAGGTTTAGGTGGTACTGCAAACTCATCTAAAGGTTCTTTCTCAGAAGGGTCAGCTTCTTCATCTATGAAGAATCTAGCTTCATCTTCTAATCCTAGTTTGGCTAAAAAGTCTAAGGATGTAGCTCTAAATTCCTCTAATGGGTCTTCTTGTGGACAAGGTTTGGTCCTAGAGTTTAAAGAGTGCAAAATGGACAATGGGAATTGAAGTTTCTTGCCTAAGAAAATTTTTAGCTTCCTAGATTGTCCTTCATAGAGAAGTCGCCTAAAAGGTTGTCCTATCAACAGGTCGAAGTCCCATGTGTCAAAGATATAAAAGCTTAAACACACTAGGGTACCTTCTACCTAAATGGGTAGGATGTGTAGGATTCCTCAACTAGGGATAATATGTCCTAAGAGACTTCTCATGAATTCTATTATTGGGATTAATGTCATGTCTTGCATTAAATGTTCTGCAAGAGACATAGACATGATATTGTTGGGTATTTTAAACACACAAAGAAAAAATGGGCAAGCGCATGGATACCGATGTAGCTTTCACCTAGGAGTATTCCAAGGTATCGATTTTCCATGGGGAACATGAAGTGTACTAGTTAAGATTTAGATCACCCAAGGATAACTATATATATTGTTTTGTACGGTAGAGAGGAATTTTCCTAAGAGTCCTATAGGTTGATCTAGGAATCAAGATTTACTCTAAGGTTATGTGTTTGGGACATCAGAACACTAACCACAAAATGGGATGAGATAGGGGCTAGGAAGCCCTGACTACGGTCCTACAACACCAATTCGAACATGGTGGAATACGTCGACCATCAGGACTATCACGATCCTAGGGCAACCAGAACAATACACTAGATTGGGTGTAATTCTAGGTAATTGAAAGACTAAGCACCATGCTTAACCTATTAATTACTACTCTAGCACCGCCAAGAACTAGAGCACTCGATGCAAGAGAGAATCCAATAAATAACTAAAAAGTAAATATGAAGATTGAATAAAGAACTTAGGAATTATAGAATTGAAGTACGTGGAGATTAACCAAAGACAAACTGGCTGCTGCAAATATACAATGTTGAGGAAGATCTGACAGATCCAGCTCCTCCTCGGCTCTCTCCCTCTTCTAGTTTACAACTAGATGAACTAGAACTAGAACTAGAAGATCTAGAGGGACCTCTACTTCTATACTTGATGAAACCCTAGTTTTTGCTCTGGATGTAGATAATGAAGGAGATGAAGGATATGCCACTAGGGGGGTCAGACTTGTATTTATAACCCCTAGGAAGCACCACAACCCTTGAATCAAATCAACCTAAACGTACGCTTAAAATTACTCCTCAAAGTCGGTGGAGGCAGGATCCGTGAGGTTAGCTGTGATTGGTGGAGATCACCGGGCGGTCACCTAGCTACCAGAACCAATTTGCTTCCCTTTTGATCTAGAGCCTCCTGGAAGGTTCTAGATTATAGAGAAGTTAACGTTTGTGGTATTCTCTCTATGTAAACCTGACATGTGGACCATCTTTGGTTATTTTCAACTGACACCCTACAGAAATAGACATTCACCAAAACTTATGGAATTCTTTAGTGATAACCCCTATAGCTAGATGATATTATGATTTTAGTCCTTTCCCATGCTACGTTGATGGTTCAAAAGAGTACTTATCTAACGTCAACAAACTCCCCCAAGCTTACCTTATGCTCGTCCCTGAGCAAAGATAGACTCAGTGATGGTTAAAAAGAGTACTTATCTACCGTCAACAAACTCCCCAAGCTTACCTTTTTCTCATCCCTGAGCAAAGATAGACTCACCCATATTACCTTTCATGATGGGGCTTATAGCTATCACTTAGGTCTTGAGAAGTTGAAAGACAGAATGGTTAAGTCAAGCGCTATGTTACTCACTCTTTGATCAACAATTATTCTAGAGTTTTGTAATATTTTCAAATAAAACTCAGAGATTCCTTGTATGACCCTTTCTAGTCTCTCATATGTTGTATTTTTGGATCCTCTCCAAGGCAAGTGAATGTGCCTTCTCTCTCTCACCCTACTTCTAATTGGCTTATGTGGAGCTCATAGGTGGGAAAGACAATTCAAACCTACTTGCATGTATTGCATAGTTAAACCATGGATCCAGCGAAACTAATTATACAATCAAATCATATGTGGTTGTGAGTGCAGTGAATGAAGTGAATGATAAGAATGATAAAAAAATGAGGGGTGATGGTTGATGGAATATGATGGATAGGTGCATTTGTGGTATTTGTGGCTAATTTCTATTTCTTTGGGAAATTGAAACTTTTCAGGAAAGACATGGGCTATCTTTATTATTTATTTTTATTCAGGGAGGCGGGCATCTAGTGCCCATTGTTTTAATCACTAGGACACTTGTCCATCTTTTACTCCCCTCTTTCTCTCTCTTTTTTTCTCTCTTAGCCACAAGCATTCTTTGAGTACAATAAATGAATTGAGATATATAATTAGGACTTAGAGCATTAAAGATAGGGGTTATCCTATAGGGTGATTGTATATTTTTGTGTCCTCTCCCAATGTAGGAGGAGAACATTTTATGATGAACATGTATGAAAATATGGTGAATGATTGCGATTACTCCTAAAGTAGGAATAATGCATATGTGGACTACAGTGTGCAAGTGTTTCTTGGTTTTAAAAGCATGACGAAACTCTCTCAAGGTATACAACATAGGTTGACTGAACTCAATGCAAAGCAAGTAGCTTAAATGTGAAAAGGTTTTTTTTCTATCCTCTAATACAAGGGATCATCATGTAAATTTTAGATTTTTTTTCTAAAATAAACCTCCAGAACTTAGCAATGCTAGGAGTAAGATAAATAGCAGCTCAACCTTCATGAATCTTATTAATCAACTACCAGGACTTAGCGCAAGCGTATGCCTCCACAATTAAGATTCAGAATAAATTCTCCAATTAAAACAACCATGTTTAGAACCAGGGAGATTTAAGTTTGGCAGCTAGGTACTTGGTGAGCATTATAACAGAGCAACTATTCATCATCTCCAAGACAAATTTTTATGTTCATCAATCTTTAATTAGCTCTAGCCGGGACTAACTTTAAATTATACTCTAATATGTATATGACTAAGTATTTGTTTTGTTTTAATTTATTATATATCTTTTTATGGTTTTATATTAAATACATGATAAAAGACTCATGACTTTGTGGACCTTCATGTGCCCACATATTTTTGGTATTTTATGAATATCTATATAAAGTAAATTAATAATCACCTAGGTGTAGTCACCTGATAACTAGGGGATGCTCCTCCCCCAAGCTGGATGGTTGCAATATCTGATGTAGACGTCCTTCAGAGTGAGCTAGCCAGTAGCGAACCTGGTGGTTACCACTGATAGACTCTGTCCTAACTATGATATTCTTCCTGCATAAAATACTCCACAAAAAAGAAACCCAAAACTTGAGGCTCAAATGGGTTAGCGGTCAGCCAAAGAGTAATTGATCTCCTTTATGAGCTAGTTTTAATGTTGTCTAATTTAAATAGGATATCACTTTTCTCTTCTTTTTTTTATGCCACCACAGCAGATATTCCTTCGGAAAATATCATAGGGTATCCACATGGGGCTTTGTGATGCCATGAATAATACAGGAAATATTTTTACCATTTTATACTTTACTATGTAAACAAAATTATGCTACTAGATAAGTTACGAATGCATTAAATGAGATAACTACCATTCTAACATTATGGCTAGGGTACGGGATTTAAAGTCTATAGATAGGACTCAGACAGAGGGGAGCACTTACTCAGTGGGTTCATCGTCTTAGGTAACCTCAGTCAACTCCCCGTTTCGTGGTGATGCGTCACGTACGTCTTCTTTCCATCTCGCTTCTGTCTCTTTTGCTTCTTTCTTCTCTGGCTCCAACTCTTCATCTTTGTTCTCCTTCTCCCATGCTTCTAATTGTGCTAAGATCTCCTCTTTCTCTTCCTTGGGGATTTGGTCCATCCTTTTAGCTTCTTCTACCCACTCACTCCAGCGGGGTGCTCACGTGTTGTCTTCTTGCTTCATGAAGCAATCTTCATATTTCACAATCTTGCTAGGAAAGTCTTCCCATCCGCGGTGAGGCTGGGTAGCCTGACGGTGGGTTTGGCGTCTTCTCCTGTTGCGTTGCTTCCTGATCTACTCATGGTTAGTTTGTGTGGACAAGCCTTTCCGGCAAGTAGGTTGAAGTGGATATGCCTGGATCTGATGTAGATGTTGGTGTTGGCTGTGTAGAGGAACGGTCTTTCTAAGAGGATCGAAGAATCATCGTCTCCTTGCATGTCAAGAACTATAAAATCTGCAGGTATATATTGTCCTTGAATTCTTACCATGACATCCTTGGCCACTCCTTCAGAGAACCTTAGTGATTGATCTGCCATCTGTAGTTGAATACATCTTGGGTATAAAGGTAAATCAAATAACTCATCGTATACCTGTTTTGACATTATGTTGCAGCATGATCTAGTGTCGCATATGGTGTGGTGAAGGTGGTGTCTTTGATTGTGCATTCAATGATGGGAAACCTAGATCACCTCTCTTAATTGGAAATGGCTTGGGTAGCATATGACCATTCTCTGTGTTGAGAGCAGTGATCAATTGAGTTGTCTCTGCAAGTGCATGCTTGGTCCTCCTCCATCTTCTGTTGTTTCTATTGTTCTTCTTTTTCGGCATTGGTTGTTGTTCTTGCTCTTCTTGTTAATGGAATTGCTTTGGGGTTGTAGGAGCTTTCAGGACGCGGTTCTTGAATGTGAATCTCTCTTTCTTATCCTTGATGGATAGGACAATCTTGGCGTACTCTGCATAGATGATGACTATTGTTGTGCAAAGAATGGTCTGCCCAAAATAATGGGTGCCTTCTCATCTACTCCTATCTCCATGACCACGAAGTCAACTGGGACATATGACTGCCCCACTCTAATGACAATTTCTTCTAGTATTCCCTTAGGGTAGCAAATGGACTGATCTGCAAGCTGCAAACGCATATTTGTGTACAACAGGGGATCATTTAATATTTATTACCATGGGCATGATATTGACACTTGCGCCAAAATCACAGATAGCCTCTGGAAAGCTGTAGCGTCCTATAGAGATAGGAATAATAGGTCTTCCAGGGTCTCCCATCTTCTGTGGTAGAGTGGTGAATACATTGTACATCTACAGGCTCAATATGATATTGGGTTGCATTGTGAATATCAACAAGGTTAGCAGTTTCTAAATCTTCTAGTTGGCCTGGAATCTTGCCTTTTTACAATGGACGAACAGCAGCATCTAATTGAGCTAATTATGATTCTAGCATTATATTGAAACTATGTTGATTCTTTATGGCAGAAGCAAAAGTATCCATTCTAGTATGTATGTTTTTCAAAGTTTTATCATTTGATGTTAGTTTCCTAGTCATTTGATCTAGTAGTTTGGATTCACTAGTAACTAATTATCTCAAAGGTGGAAGGTTGTAATTATTAAAATTATTACCTTGGATGTTGCCTTGGTAATTACCTTGTCGAGGTTGTTGGTTCCACCCTTGATTTTATGGAGGATAATAGTAGGTGTTGTTGTTGATGAAGTTCACATCCTCTTGCAGTGTAGGGCACCTAACAGCTGAGTGCCCGTAGTCTCCACATTCTTCACATGTCATATGGGAATCATTGATGTGCATGACTTCCTTCTTCTCTATGTCGAGCTTCTTCATGATGAGGTCTAGCTTGGCAGTGACCATGTC
>Ga0182004_10002671_pt1 | contig 13967 bp, 13 predicted proteins | sample Sormic07211540_1_FD_120479 | JGI IMG/M metagenome (GOLD analysis project Ga0182004, IMG submission 120479) | Endophyte microbial communities from Sorghum bicolor roots, Mead, Nebraska, USA - 072115-40_1 MetaG | ecosystem: Host-associated > Plants > Roots > Unclassified | place: USA: Nebraska...
CTAGAGGCCTTGTTTAGTTCACCCCAAAAACCAAAAACTTTTCAAGATTCCCCGTCACAACGAATCTTGCGGCACATGCATGGAGCATTAAATATAGATGAAAACAAAAACTAATTACACAGTTTGCCTGTAAATCGCAAGACAAATCTTTTGAGCCTAGTTACTCCATAATTGGACAATGTTTGTCAAATAAAAACGAAAATGCTACAGTGTCGAAATCCAAAAACTTTTTGGATCTAAACAAGGCTCTACTCCCATGAAACTCCTATCACCTCTCTCTTCATTAATTCAGTGCCACATCAGCATATTTAATGTCCATGAAACTTTGATGAAACACCATTGAGACTGGCCTTAATATTGTATACAATCAATGAATCACAATTGTAGATTTCAGAGGTATATTATATCCACAAAGATGTGCATAGTCTGTAGATGCAACACAACTACATACCAAGTACCTACAGAGCAGACAACACTAAGGCAGAGAAGGATTTAATAATATGCCTCTGAAATTTATACAGAGGAGCAGAGGAGTAATTAGGCTATCTGGCTACAGAGGAGCAGAGGAGGGAGGACTGAAGGAGTACAGAGGAGGAAGGTGACAGGGAGAAAAGGAGAGAGGAGCAGGGGAGAGCGGAGAGGAGAACATGGGATCTTGTCCTGGGGCTTCGGTTACAACGTTTGACAGCTTGGAGGTCCGGCCTTGGGTTATGGCTCGCCATGGCACGCGGAGGGAGGAAGAGGTCATGGCAGCTGGGCGGGCAGGAACTGCAACTCGACATCAGGGATGGGGTCTGGTGGGTGATGGGAACAGATCGAGGAGCAGCACCTGGGCAGGAGTATGGCCCAGCGAGTAGCTCTCTCTTGCAGCCTGCACATTTTGTCCTATACGCTCACAGAATACTGCCTTGTTGAACACCGACATGTACTAACTACTTATTTATTCCATTGACTCTTTTGGAGCTGGGACTCAAAAGTGTGCACTGACTTAGACAAAATCACTAGTTTTTCCACACCCATCTTGTGCTCTAAATCACCTTGAGTTAACTCTCATTTGGAGTTTTTTTTTCATGATTTTTAGTACCTTACACTTCAATGGGATCCAACTCGGGTTTGTTTATGTCCACAGGGTTGATCTATTTCTCTTCAAGTTTTCTGTGTTCTGTTTCTCCATTATCTGTCTTTTCAGCGTTATCCCTCTTAATTGATGTCAGTAAGTAAAATTTAAAGGTGTGGCACAAAATTGCAAGAAAAAAAAATACTATAATTGGATTCCCATTTAGCTAAACCGTGTTCTAAAACCACTTCAAGGTGTAAGTTGACCTGGTTTTGATAGTTTGATGAGTTAAAATGTTTGATGTTGCGGTGGATGTTTTACAAGTTCAGATATGTAAAATGGACTTGTTCCTTAAGGAAAATGATTGGATATTTGGTTTTGGGACACCTCATCATTCTTTGGCTTTTTTTTTTGGCTGAGTCCATTTCTCAACACCTTTTCAATAGCCTTATATTCCTACAAGGAATAGGAGCGAGAGATCAGCTCATTCCTTTCCTGAAGTGAAATTAGAAGTAAAAAAAAAAAGATCTAGTCATAGTGTCATACTAGGACAAACCCAATCCTCAAACAATGTGCCCCATAACATAAGTGAGAATTGTATGTTAGAATGTCTGTCATTGAAAACTAAGTTAGCCTTTCTCAAAATGGGAGGAACATGACGTCACTAATTCTGGAAATTTGGATGTTTTTCTATAATTTTGTCATGTGCAGTTGAAGTTTTGGAATAAATGGAATCATCAAAACTTTGTAATTAAGTAGGCAATTCATGGTAATCTCATACCCTGAATGTTGCTACCTCGGTTACTCTTTTCTGACAGATAAGAAGGCGAACAAGTTGCCCAAAACCACACGTTGCTCATGTACCATACTATGAACTATGAAGGTCAAGTCCCTACGAGACCAACAATAATTTGTACGTCCACCAAAGATTCTGCAGAGAATTTGAGAACGCAGATCCAAGATGTCCATGTCATTCTCTGCCAACGAGTGGCAATGGCGAAACACGTCCATATGTTGTAAGCTATGTAATTGTAACTTAGGTACAAAGAGTCGGTCCCTCTGCCGTGCGGATAGGGAAAATAGTATGCTGGTTGCCCTGTTTTACCCTACAAGATGTTCTATATGTACAAGATACAGACACGCTATTTTGGGTCTAGTGACCTTGTTCCCAATTCACCTTTTAAAATTTGTTTCAGAGTTGAGTATCCTTTTGGGCACTGAGTCAATATGAGTCTAAGTCGATTGATTGCAGAAACATTTTCAACTATGCAGTCTTCCTTCATTTATTTAATGTGATTTTGCACCAATGTTTTTAAACTCAAAGACTTGCTCGTCTGGTAGGGATCTAGATTCTGTAAAAAATAATGAAACGTGTCGTATGATGAATCGGAAGGTACGTAGGCTGAATTCAGATTTCAATGAAGATTTTTCTGTAAAAAATATATATATAATAAAATATGTTTTAAAAAGTTAGAACTTTTGTTGGACGAAGAATAACTTGAATACAATCTATTTTAATTTATTGCACTTAAAAACGATAGCAACAAACAAATACGGTCATAAGTGTATGGCAAAGGCTAGCGAAACCACGCTGGAGCCGTTTCACTCCAGGCAAAAAAGCCAGAATCAGAGGAACGTTTCAGGGCAGAAACGTTTCGCAGATAGGGCGTTTGGTGCAGTTCTACGGGTTCTGCTGAATCGGAACCATTCTGGCATCCAAACGTTTGCCCCTATTCCATTTAGGATACTTAGGCCTTGTTTAGTTCTAAAAAAATTTACAAAATAAATACTGTAGCACTTTTGTTTATATTTGACAAATATTGTTTAATCATGGACTAACTAGGCTCAAAAGATTCGTCTCGTAAATTATAGGTAAAATGTACAACAAGTTATTATTTTTATCTATATTTAATATTTTATGCATGTGCTGTAAGATTTGACGAGAAATCTAAAATTGTTTGCAAAATTTTTGAAATTAAACAAGGACTTAACGGTGGGCCACTTCACTTTGGGGAATTAAAACTAGGTGCCGTTTACAAGCACTCCCATTCCTCCGAATCACTCAGAGGCCATCGCCGTCGCTCACCCCTGTGGGCTCGCAGGTGAACTGAGAATGACCACACCTATATGAGGGTGAGCTTTGCTCAAGGGTTGAGATGGCGGATTAGAGAGGGTGAATAATTTTTTCTAAAACTTATTGCGCCGACTAACTGAAATAAATAGAGAACTAAAATATCGGTAGCCAAGACTGTATCTCTCTATCGAAGTTCTCTACCACCTCGTAAAAGATCCTAAACAAGAAAACAAGGTGCTTCCTTAGCAAGAGCTCACCTAACCAATTCTAGGAACATGGTCATACAAACCTATGTCACTAGTACTTTGCAAATCGAGGAGCTCCTTCACAACTAGCAAGCAAAAGCATACAAAGCTCCTAAGCTCACTAGCAATGCTCAATAACAAGACAACCAATGCCAAATTAGAGAGCACAAATTACTTAGCTACACAAACTAAGTAATGTGACTAACAAGGTTACACAAACCAAATTAGCCATGCAAGGGAACTAATTCTAGCTACACAAGCAAGGAGGTAACTAGCAAGTTACACAAGCAAAACTAGTTACAAGAGCAACTACACAAGCACAAGTATATAGAAAATATAAATACAAGCTTGTGTATGGAGAATGCAAACCACCCAGAAGAGTAGACAATGTTGACATGGTGATTTTTTACCGAGGTTCACTTGGTTGCCACCAAGCTAAGTCCTCATTGAGACAAGCTATAAGGTTGCCGCCTGTCCTCTTGCTAGTGGTGACCCACAAGATACACTTTCCCATATGGAGTGCTTACCACAAGCTCTAGCACTTGACCCGATCGGACCACTTGTCACCCTTCACGTCTCGCTCTACTAGAGTTGCTCTTCACGATCTCCCGCAACGTGAGCACCGTACCCCTCACAATCTCTTCTCTGGAGCATCGCACAATCTCCTTGCGTGCTTCGACGGAGTCACAAGCCACCAAGCCGTTTAGGAGGTGGCAACCTCCAAGAGTAACAAGTACGCCGGCTTGCAACATGAACATCTAGTGCCACTCGATGCAATCTCGCAATGCAATCGCACTAGAATCACCCACTCACACAACCCGATGATCACTATCAAGCATATATGAGTTAGAGGGCTCCCAAGCACTCTCAAGCAAGGACACAAAGTCCCCCAACGTGCTCAACCTCGACCATGGCTGAGCCACACTTCTATTTATAGCCCCAAGAGCTAAACTAGTCGTTACCCCTTCACTGGGCAAAAAGCGTGGACGTTGGCCGTGCCGAAACACCGACACGAAGCTGCCACATGTCACTAGCCGTTTCAACTTGACCGTTGCCGTCAACAGCTAACTCGTACGAGCGCCTGACACAGTAGCACCGCCCGCTGTGACGGTCCTTGTTGGACGTGGAGCCTCAGCATCAGACGCTACTTAGGGAGCTCTACAAATGCGTAGGCGCATCAGAAGCGTTCAATACGTCCTCACCGGACACTCCATGGCGTCCGACGCTCATAGCCAGGGGTGCTCGATCGTGCGCTCGCTGACATCAGTACTCACCAGATGCGGGAATAGTGTTCGGCCCGCGTCCGACGCTCACCCATCGGACGGTCCGATGCCACTTTCCACCTACACCAGAAACCAAGAGTACACTAGACGCTAGGCTAGCGTCTGATGCTTGCCGAGTCCAACATCCCATGAGTGTTTTTCTAGTGAAAAACACTCCCGTGGCTTCTCCAAACTTTCCACCAATGTAATAGAAAATATGCATTTCATTTTCTCAAAAACGCCGAATCTCGCCTCGCAAGCTCGGCAAGAGGGAGAGAGGAACCCAAACCCCTCTCTACCCTAGGAACTCTACCTCCTTTGTAAATGTGCTAACACCACCAAGTGTACACCACAATGTGCATGTGTGTTAGCTTTTCACAAACATTTTCTCAAAGGAGTTATCCTCTCAACTTGCCACGCCACTCGATCCTAACACGTATGCAAAGTTAGATCGCTCAAGTGGCACTAGATGACTGATATGTAAACAAGTTTGCCCCTCTTGATAGTACAGCCATTTATCCTAAATCCGATCATAAACTTCTCTACACACTTATGACCGGTGAAATAGAAATGCCCTAGGTTATATCTTTGCCTTGCACTTTCCATTCCATTTCCTCCAATGTTGTTGCAACACATGCACCAACCAATCATCAAATGATATGATACACTTCATATCATCATGTGACCGTATTGGTTCATCGATCTTGACCTCACTTGCTCTTCACCGTTGCCTTTGGTCCTTCGGCACCAAGTATTGCCCAAGCTTCACCATCACACACGGTCCCCTGTTTCAAAGCCTCCGACTTGCCCTTCACACTTACAACCGGTCCATCAAGCCAAGCCTCATCTTGATCTTCTCCACCTTGGTCACATGACTCCGTGTCATGTCTCGTATGCAATGAGCTCCTCCATCATCACATATTCACCTGTGGACTAATCTCCTATGTATCTCACTGAACACTATTAGTCCACCTAAGTTGAAACTCAATTACCAAAACCAACCACAAGGACCTTTCACCTACGAGCCGCACCCCTCCCTGAACCCTAGGGTAGCCACCGCTATCACCCGGTGCCCTAGCAGCGCCAGCCACCATAGCCGCCGCCTTCGAGCTCAGCCGCCATCGTCGATCTCCTTCCTCGCCATGCCCGCGTCATAGAGAACCATAGCCTAAGCTCTATACCGAGGTGAGGTTTACGCCATACCCTTTCCCACCCCTCTCTCACTCTCTCGTGGTCGTGCGCCTTCACTGGAGCAGCACCACCGAAGCCAAGCTACCCCACCGTGTGTAGCTCCGTCCTCAGTCGTCCTCTACCACCGCCAGCCCCCGCATTGGGTCCACGAGGCTCAGCCGCACCTACCATGCCCTCACCTTGCAGCACCTTGCCACGTAGTGGCTGCCCCATCTCTCTTTGGCCGTGCACCGTCGCAGCTAGTGCCGCTCCGACGGACCAAGCCTCACGTTGCTTCCTGGTCGTTCAATCTAGTGTGGACGACCTTGATCCACTCGAGATCGGGTCAATGGACCCAGTCAACAGCCATGTCAGTTGCCACACAAGCGCCAAACACAGGTTCACCCTAGCCATTTTTCAAAAAGGCCCCTATGATTTTTTGAAATCAACCCGCCATCCAAAACAGTTCAATGTAATTAGATTTATGCCCCTGCCTATTCGGTTTTAGCCCCCTGTGCTTAGAGAAATAGTACCCACAGTCCAAAACTTTATAAAATACCATTTTGATTTATTTAGAATATGAAAAATAGTTCTACTTATTCTCAATTTTGCGATTGACCTAATTTTAGCTATAGAATCCGCGTTCTAACTCCGATTGACCCCGTTCTTGTCGCGTTAGTTTTGTAATGACATAAACTACGCGTTATTAGCAATGTTAACCATGTTTGAGGCTTTTATTTTTCACCACAAATGTTATTTTTGTTTATGCTTATTCAATAATCTTCTGAAATCAAAAGCAACTTAGGTTTTAATTAATCTCTAACCTTTTTCATGAATAAGTATTAGTATGTTTAATACCAACATAAATGCCTTTTCAATTGTGTCCTACTTAATCTAATCTCATTTCATAAATGCTTTGTTTAACTAATGTCACAAATTCCATGTTTTCTAACTATAAATGATAAGTGACTTAAATGATATAGAATTGTTTGTAATTAGAATATGACTAAAGTTTAAACTCAGCTCTTATAATTCTTTATAATTTGGTCAATTCAACTTTGAGATATTTCTCCAAAAAGTCTATCTCCTCTTTTCATCAAATAAAATACAACAAATGTATAGCATGTCTTCTCCGTTATGTTTCAAGCCTCGATAGTTGTGTCCGCTTAACGATAGCTCCGTTCTCAATCGTTCTTGCATTGTCATGATTGTAGCAACAAGCTATGTCGTTTAGTGTGCTCCTTCAAAACTTTCTTTTGATTGTCGCCTATTCTTAGTCGTGATTGTTGTTTATCTATTTGTGTTGCTTGGTTGCTTTGAGTAGAAGAAATGTGGTTCATTAGCACTGAAGACCAGGAGCTGAAGACCGACAATTGCAATAGAAGATGGAGATTAGAAGATAGAAGCCGAAGACTTCTGAGTAGTTTTACACTGGGGATAAAGGCAAGTGCAGGCTCCATTTGATCATATTGCTCCTATTCATTAAATATCATTTACTTTTATTGCATGTGTCTTAATACGGTAAAACCCTAAGGACCTGACTAGCCCTTTACTATATTCCTTGTACTCCTGGGTTTTATAAATGGGTAGTATAGTGAACATTAGATATGCTTAGCTGCTCTACTCATCTATTCCTTATGATAATAAAAGCAATAATCCTGCCTAGTGAATTCTTCAATGATGATTAATGTTTAAATGGTGAACAGTGGTCACTTCGATGACAGAGATGTTATGATGCTTGCGAGCATTGTGGATATGTTGAGAAAAGGGGGGACGAGTACTGGAGCTTGGCCTGATTTCTAGGGTACTCGTTGCCGCCCTCTATAAGGACTTAGTCGTGGAGCGGCCACCTGGGACATATAGTACAACTTCAAGCTATATGGTTCTGGCTTGACATAGTATCATAACCTCTACTAGTAGGGTGTAACTTTTTGGGTAGGCATAAGGAAGTAGCTTGGGTATTCATATTAAGAGATCGGTCAGTTCACGGTCCCATTGCTATGGGCACGGTTGCCCACGCCCTAGCCAAAACTTATGAGTTGCACTCTATTAGCTAGAACCTGTGAAAAGTCTTGTAGTGAAACCCTGCCTACTCACCTTGGTAGTGTTTTGGGGAGTCGTGACCTCGGGCAAATGGGAATTACGACTTGAAGTAAAAGTGTACAACCTCTACAGAGTTTGATAAAACGGATATATCAGTCATGCTCATGGTCACAAGCGGCTCGGATCCTCACATGATGAGAAATTGGACTCACATGGATCTTGGAGAAGGATACTTGGTGGAGGTGGCTACCTCGTGCTTTTAGCAGAATTGCTATCCTGTGTTCTTAATTGGGATCGCTATGTCATGACCTTAATAGCGTTGCTACCCTGAGTTACTATCCGAGGTTGCTACCTTGGTAATCTTAATAATAATGATAATAGTTAATAATATTGCTAATTTTATTTTATTTAATTAAGGGTTGAGATTCTCTATTGACAACTAGTAATAGGTTGTTTTAATAATAGAGTTGTAATAAAAGTTTACCAACTAAAAAGCTCACTTGTAGTTAGATAGTGTCAGTTTTTCCTTTGATTAAGCCTTGCATGTCATATACTTTCCACCTGTACTTGTTGAGTTCAACATGAACTCACCTTGCTATTCCCCCACACTCCCAGTGTATAGCAAAGTGCGGCTCAGAAGAAGGACAAAGATGACATAGAGTTTTTTGGAAGCCTATCACCAGTGTTTGGTATACGGAGCCCCTAGTCAGCCGTCTCTGAGAAGAATGGAGCCTAAGAAGTTTAGCAACTATTTTTGTGTACTCTTATAGTTGTAAGTGTTATTATAAATATGTTTTCCGCTATATATAACATTGTATCTAATATTTTTATTCTTTTATTATATGTGTGGACTTCCTAGGTACACATATGACGACTCTGGTATTGTTTTAAAAACTAGGGTGTTATATTTCCCATATTAACCTTATCTATGTCTATGAGATCTCACACCCCCCACATGCGCATGCATAGGAGCTCGCTCGACCCCGCCTATGCTGGAGGTTGCCTTGCTCATGCGCTTGACTGAGCTCACTCATCCCTCCCTGTCACCGGATGTTTCCTTGCCTATGCTCGCACTGCAGCTCGCCTCATTGTACCTACCACCGCCAATAGAGCTTGCCTCACTCTGCCCGCCACCAGAGCTTGTAGTGCTGCAAATAGGAGATCTGGTCATGTGTACCATTGAATGTTGCCTATGCTGCATCGAGCATTGCCTATGACCCACTGAGGCTCACAAAAGTTGAGGCACTATCAAGTTTGGTTGGCCCAGAGCTCACATGCCCCTATTCTTTTATTTGTCACTTCACACACTCATCTCTTTTTATCCCCCTCAATCCCTCCTATTTGAGTTATAGAGCTATCATCACTTGTATTGATGGAATATTCCCTCAGGCGGATAGTTCCATTCTCCATGGCTCAGGTCCAAACACCATGGCATTGGGATGGTTGCATCCCATCCCTCTTGAGTCCTCCAACCAAACACACCTAGTAAACTTGCACTCCCACATTTTATATGTTACTTTAGTTTTACCAGCTTAGAAAAAGTTAGAGAGCAATCCCGGTGGACCAATTATTTGTCCCCTTATCCTTCTTTTGAGGGCCTAAACCACGAAAACCCCACTTAGATCGAACCCTCACCAAGGCCCCACTATATGAGAGTCCCTCATCCATCACTCCTCACCTATCACATTTAGGGGATCTCAAAGGAGCCCTCATCTATGTGGAGGAACAATGATCGGGAAGCACACAATAACTCTCGAAGTAGGTTCTACTATATATGCCAGCTATAGTAGAGTGAAGAGAGTGTACCTAATCGATGATCATAGTGCCATGGGTCAAATCCACTAAAGCATAAAAGGTTTGTACTGGTGCACTATCTGCGCGCACCCTCACGCAGTGGCGGAGCTAGGTGCAGAATTTAGGGGGGGGGGCAATTTGCCTAATGACATTAAAAATGTACATATGTTTCAAATAACGCAGTGGCGGAGCAAGTGCAGAATTTAGGTTGGGGGATTTGCCTAATGACATTCAAAATGTACATATGTTTCAGATAAGTGCCTTTGTTCCAATTGAAACAAGAGGTCAAGAATTAGAGGTGCGCCTTTTATTTTGAAAAGTTCTAAAATGGGTTTCTCTATGCTAAAAAAAATTGTAGCTTAGTCATTATTTGTATACTAGGAATCATATGAAATTGGGTGGTGGAAAAATCATCAAGATGGAAATTATACTGCAGAGTAATAGGTAGATTCACTGTGCACGCGGAGTGAACCACACCTACTATCATATCATATCATCCTACTTATGCTTTCGTCCTTGCTTCGCATAAAAGGATTAACCTAAAAATGGTGGGATGGACTCTACAAATCTTATATGTTGGTCTAACCCACCCTTAACATCAAGGTGGGACTAAATCCTCTATAAGTATATCATAGCATGCACATGGGCCACCATGGTCTAAATTTCAAATTAGGCCGGATGTGATAGTGAAGTCAAAGTATGGAGCGTGAGGTTCAGTGTTGGCTGCCCGTTGCAGTAGAATGGTAGGTTCCTGGGTGATTCTTTTAGTTTTTGAGGGAAGGTCCCTAGGTGATTCTCTTTGTCCAATCGGAAGGCAAGAAACAAGAATAATTGTCTATGTTAAATGGTTTATTAGACCGACATAGTGACATACTCCCTCCATCCTAAATTTCATTTCAAGAATATTGGAGAGTCAAACCATTTCAACTTTAACCAAAATTATAAAAAATTATAAAGATTTATAACATCAAATAGGTATACTACGAAGATATAATTAATATAGATGTAATGATACTAAGTTAACACTATAAATATTATTATTTTACTATCTCTAGGATTTTTGAAATAACTTAATTTGGAATGGAGGAAGTATAATAGAAGAATCGCTGGAAAATGTGTGAGACCAGGGGGCCCATCGCCCACTTTTGTCGACGTATAAACTCCGCCAGTGCCCTCGTGCTACCATGGGCCTGTGGCTGTCTGCACTCCTATTAGCTTCTTTGTCCATGGAAGGAAGGAATAAGAGATATACTAACATATAATTTACAATTATTTTGTTAGAGTATCTTTAAGAGTTTTTTAACTAGGTAGCATGCCCGTGCGTTGCTACGGGATAGTTATATTTTTATATTAAAAATATAGACATCGCAAGATAAAATAACATCACTGTAAAATTGAAGTATCAACATTAAATGCAACCCAAAAAGTTATGAAATTAACATAGTCATAGAGGTTTGACGACGACGCAGTGGTTGAATGGCCTGGTGCGGCGGAGGCTTGGCGACAGTGCAGTGATACGTCCATTCCAACGTCGATCTGATGATGGAGGTCGCATGGAGTCGTCACGCTGATGATGGAGGTTGATCGATGGTGGAGCGGAGGGCACACTGAGGAGGATCATTAGTTTTGGTGGTTCAACGGCCTGGTGTGGAGGCGGTTTGGTGACGGCGGCTTGGCGATGGCGATTTGGAGGTCCGTGCGAGAGCGGAGTGGAGCACGTGTAATTTTGTTTGGCGTACGTGTTTGGAGTTCGTGTGTTTGTTTAGAGTAAAGTACCCGATTAAAGCTTAGAGTGTTTCCTTTTGTAGCCACGTACTTCAGTGTGAGCGCATGATTTGTTTTCTTTTGGAGCACGTCGTCCATACGCTTTCTTTTGCATCCACTACTTCCTTCCAAGCGCTTGATTTGTTTTCTTTTGGAGCCACGCCGTCTGTATGCATGATTTTGTTTCCTGTTGGAGCAACGCACGGGATCAAAGGGGAGGTGACACCAAGGTTACACCAAACTAAAGTTGCACGAAAAAAATATCTTCCTTTTGTTCTTTTTAGTTGTATATAGGAGAAATCTTACTTTCTAAATCATCGTTTGGAGAGTTATTTCCATAAAAATCGCATTGTATATATATTCTCTCTCCAACAGTTTTTCTATATCCCATACGTAGTCTAGAGAGCCATTCTCGTCTACTAGAAGACGGCTATATTTGAATGATCCTTTAGAAAAGCTGTTGGAGGGCAGTTTCTTACTAAAATCTCTGTTCATAGTATTTATAAAGGATTTGGAGAGTCTCTTGGAGGAGTAAAATAATGTAGAGGTGAGTAAAACAGGATGACAAATATGAGAGGTCAATTAGAGTACATACAAATTAAAGCATGTGGAGGGCTGAAATCTGGATAAAGGAGCCATACTTTCAGGGATAGAGGATCAAAAATTGAGGAATCCATTTGAATTAATTGATCTGGAGAAGTTAACTTATGACAAAATGGATCTTAGTTAGCAATCACAAAATTTCCCCAAAGAAAGAAATAAATAAATAAAATAAACAAAAAAAATGGGTAAACAACTTGATTATATAGTTAAGTTTCAGTTCAGATGAACACTACAACACTACGATCTTTAAGTATTATATAATCCAATAGTAGACGCAAACGGCACGACTGGTTTTCTCGCACGAATCGGGCAAAGAAGCCCCAGCAACGCTACTGCTCCCTTCCATCGGGGATCCCATGCCACGGCAGCGCCATCCCACTCCCAGCAATGCTGGCCTGCCCCTGCCCCTGTCCTGGACCTGGCTGCTCCAGCTGCAGCATCGCAGGAGGCAACGCCGCCTGAGAGTGAGAGCTTGAGCTGCCGTCACCGCGAGGCGCAATGTATGCCTGCCGCCCGCCCAGACCCAGTTGCCACCCGCCGGCCGCCATCACCTCCTGCTGGTGCTGTTGCTGCAGCACATGCAGCTGCCGCATCATCACGGCCGACGCCATCGCCTGCTGCTCGCCGGAGGAGGCCACGTCGCCGCGAAACGCCGCCGCCGTCATCATCTCCTCCTGCTGCCGCTGCTGGTTCTGTTGCTGCATCAGCTGTGTTACCATGGCCGGTGGCAGCGCCTGTCCAAAGGATGCACCCTCGCCGCGTGACGCCGCCGCCGCCGCCGCTGCCATCATCTCCTCCTCCTGCCTCTGCCGCTGCATGTGCTGCTGCACCATCACGGCCTGCATCAGAGCCTGCTCATTGGAACCCCCGAGCGCCTGCCAGGCGCCCGCGGTCATCACCGTCTCCTCCTGCTGCTGATGCTGCTGCTGCATCACCACGGCCGGTGCGAGGGCCTGCCCGCGGGAGCCGGCACCTTCGCCGCGTCCGGCAGCCACGATCGCCTGCCACGATGCAGCGGGCTGCGCCGCCTGCCACCCGCCCGCGGCCTGCGCCTGCGCGAACGCAAGGCGCGTGCGCGCGGCGGCCTCCTGCTGCTCCTGCTGCTGGCGCTGCGCAACGGCCGCGCGCACGCGCTCCAACTGCACCCGCTCGTCTTCCACCACAGACTTCTCCAGAATGAGCTGTTCCTCGGTGCGGTTGAAGCCTTCCACGTGTCGCTGAGTCATGACGTTGAAGGTCAGCACCTGCTTCTCGAAGTGCTCGAGAAAACTTTCCACCTGGGCTACCGTGTCATCGTCCCATTTCTGGGAGCTTGACTTCTCTGTTGCGGTGGAGATGCTGCTGCCGCCGCCATTGATGGGCTCAACAACGTCATCGTCCTCTTCATAGTCTGCGAATACGTGGTAGGGCAGCAGCCTGGTCATGATGCGAAGAACACAACACTGTTAGGCCTTGTTTAGATGCAAAAAGTTTTTAGATTTTGACACTGTAGCACTTTCGTTTTTATTTAACAAATATTGTCTAATCGTAGAGTAACTAGGCTTAAAAGATTCGTTTCGCGATTTACAGGTAAACTGTGCAATTAGTTATTATTTTTATTTATATTTAACGCTCCATGCATGTGCTACAAGATTCGATGTGATGGAGAATCTTATAAAGTTTTGGATTTTTGGGTGTATCTAAACAAGGCCTTAGTTTGTCAGTTTAGAGTGTCTGCTTAGCATGCCAACACTTGAGAACGACTGATATTCGTATGAACAGTTCCAATAGTACAAGATATATAGTCTCAAAGGCTTTTGAAATTAAATTGCAGAACATGCATGCATGTACGACCCTTGCTGTTTTGTTTAGGCAGGTGTATGAGCTTATGAGGTGCCATTAAAGAACGCGAGAACTAACCTTGTCACTTTTCAGGGACGCATCTAGAGCAAGCACTAATATATGTTAATTAATCC
>Ga0182004_10002672_pt1 | contig 13966 bp, 14 predicted proteins | sample Sormic07211540_1_FD_120479 | JGI IMG/M metagenome (GOLD analysis project Ga0182004, IMG submission 120479) | Endophyte microbial communities from Sorghum bicolor roots, Mead, Nebraska, USA - 072115-40_1 MetaG | ecosystem: Host-associated > Plants > Roots > Unclassified | place: USA: Nebraska...
TATTAAGTAAATTGGCAAAACGCCTAGCAAATCGCCTAGAAAGGCCTAGGCTGGATTAGGCGCGCCTAGTCCCTAGTCGGACGGTCATCGCCTAGATAGCGCCTAGCGCCTAGCTGAACTTTGGTTTTTTTGTTCTTCCACATTTACCCTTCACTGAAGTTCTGTTTTCCCTGGAAGCCACATTACCAGCTCTTCCAGAAAAGAAAAACTGAGAACACAAATGAATCAACGATCATGCTTTTCCTTAATGATGAAAAAGGGAATGGATAGTTCCTTAATGATGAAAAAGGGAATAGATAGCAGACGGCTACTATAATATTTCCAGTACTGCAACTGACTTTAGTGACCAGTTTGGCAGCCCCTGCACCAAAGGTGGCTGGAATTCTTTGCAGACAAGACAATCAGCAATGCAATGCAGCGATATGGGTGCAGCTGACTGAAGTGGTACTTTTCATTGTTATCAACTACTGTATTCAACTGTAATTGATTTTGAAAAAGATCGATGAACATACAGAAAGCTAAATGTACATAGCTACAAATCCTTAAGAATAAATTTATTGGGGGAACAAGAAACATTATGGAAAAAATGCAGATCATGTGCAGACCACAACAACCTTTATGTGGTCTGTGGGTAATAGAGGCAACTTCTAGGTACAACAAAATTTGTCTGGCATTAATAAACAAAGTATTGACCAAAAAAAAGAGCTCAGTGTGCTAATGTCTAGCACACGCCACCACGGGAGATACAACCGCGCCCTATTTTGCTGGGCGCTTATTTTTATTAAATATTCCTTTTTTTTACGGCTGTGCATCTCAACTCTCGGAGTGAGAGGAGAAGATCTTTTCACTGCATATTTTGTTCGTCCGTGCCCGCACACAAATATCGTTGTGGTGCAATGGTCACGGACTGGGGCTCGGTGGCCTCTTTTTTTTGTGTGCCCTGAGGCATCTTTCGCAGTTGACAGCCGTGTATCTGTCCGTGGAGGCAATAGAGCGGCCCGGATTTCGCTTAATGAACTCGTCTGTTTCTAATTAATTCGCCTGTATGGTACTAATCAAACGTAGGCGGAACCAGCAACTTAGGTTAGGGTTTGGGAGCTCGGTTTCGCACAGCATGGAAGGGAAGATAAGGAGTGGAAATACCTGGTGCTCGTCGCCGGCGAAGAGACCGACGAGGGCCTCGGCAACTGGCATAGGGCGGGGGCGGCGGCGGCAGCGGACGGCGCTGAGAGAGAGAGGCGCACGACGTGAAGGGTTTTTCTTTTCTTTTCTTTCTTTTTTTTTTTTGAAACGCGCACGCGTCGTAAAGTGGAAGGATGCGGCGTGCGGCTGTAGCCCAGTTCGGGCGCACGGGCCTTCTGGGCCGTTCGTCGCGAATTTCTGTTGCAATTTACTACTAGTTTTTTTTCGTATTTCTTTCTTTTCTAAGTTATTTTATTATTTATTATTCTTCTTGATTTTATATTTGTCCTCCCCACAGGCAGTGGCGGAGCCAGAAACAAAGCATAGAGGAGGCCAATTTACCAATTAAACCCATAAGTACATAGATAGTGGAGAAATTAGTCTTACTAGTTACTACTTATATAATCAGGCCACACTAAACAAAATACAGTTGACTGTGTGGTCTTTTTTTTTCCACGAAGACCATCACATATATATACACATCCCAAAATACATGTAACATATAGATAGAACTATCGCTTGTCAAAAAGTCCACTCTCTTTTTCTTTAAATCTTGAAATCAGAAATTATATCTTTGTAACTGTAGGCTATTGCAATTTCATACTAGCATGCTGTCATCTTCCATTGAGTTGCAAAGAAAAATCACTCAATTTGGGGATTACTGGTTTAGGGCTAACCACCTAAAATTCTCTAAAAAAATAACAGAAGATCTCAACTGAGTACAAAATTGCACTCAATCAGCCACTTATATAGTATATATATTAATATATATTCTATCTATTTTAATCTAGAAGCAAAGAAAAAAGAAAAAAAAAATCGCACAGGCACAGAGGAGAAGGCACATGTCGTCTAGGACTTCAGGCCCCCGGTCGCCGGTCGCCGGCTCGTCAATCACCACTAAAGGCCAGTGTTTGAGGTGTTGACTTGATTCGCAGATTTGCCTCAGCACCACCGGCCGCTCGTGCCTCGCCCTCGCTGAGTCGTCGAGACGTGGACACAACAAGTTATGCGTGTGTTATACGATTTGGGCTAAACATCATATGGACTTCTTCAGAAAAACGTGGAGGCAAGGGGGGCCAGGGCCCAGCATGGCCCAAACGTAGCTCCGCCAGTGCCCACAGGAGAGTAGAGTAGGCTAGTGGAACATTATAAACTAGCAATATATAACTTGTTGCGTGATTATCTCTATGCACCTTTGGTCTAGTTTATAAGATGTAGGCTTTGTTTAGTACAGCTCAACTCCACTAGTAAAGCTATTTTTTAGAAAATAGCTTCATGAACAACTTTTTAGATGAAGCTAAACTATTTTGTAAAAAATGTTTGGTAAAATTAAAATAGCTTCACCAACTACTTCATGCATAGTTGAGAGAGAGAAATGAGGAAGAGAGCTGTAATAAGCTACTTTTTTTAACTTCATCCCAACTCATGTCTTTGTGAGAGGATAGGAAAAACAACTTTACCCATGAAGCTGTTTTGGAAATAAGTGTTTGGCAAAAAAAAATAACTCACAACAAATCATGAAACGAGCTGTACCAAACAGGCCCGTAGTTTGATATCGTAGTCTCTAAAATTTCACTTTACTTATTTTATTTATGTTATGTTATATTATTTATATATTATCAACTTATGATTATTGATAATGAATTTGCTTATAAATCTAAAAATATCAAAATTGTATTATAAAGTTAATAGTATTAGCCTAATTATTAGTCAAAAATCTCAAAGCTTGAATCATGATATGCATGCACACCTTATAAACTAGATCGGAAGAAAGTATAATGAGTGCAAGATACTAAAGTAATAAGGATTAATCATGTATGAACAATTGGTTGGAGAATAGCTAACCTTAAATATAATTATTGTGTGTATATACTAGACTATCTCCAACAACAATACCCAAAATACAAGACTCATTCAACATTTCGGTAGCGTTACATGCAAAAGGTTCAATACCCATTCGACATCTTCTGCAACAATAAGATCTAAAAAAGAATCTTTTCTGCAAATAGGTTTTTGAGAGAGAGAATAATCATATTTGGGTTGTACATCTTTCCAACAAGAACCTATATGGGCCCATATCCAAAATGGGTTGCGGAAACCTAAAATCAGTGTTCAACAGAGTACCTATACAGAAGATCTATTTTAGGTTGTCCGAGAGACACAATTCAAATATGAGTATTCTCTCTCTTGGAAACCCATTTGAAGAAAGGATTCTCTTTGAGGTCTTGTTGTTGGAGAATATGTTGAATGGGTATTGAACATTTTGTGGGTTAGCACTACCCAAACATTGAATAGGTATTTTGGGTATTGTTGTTAGAGATAGTCTCAGACAACCCAAAATAGATCTTCCGTATAAGTGCTCTAATGGAAGCTGATTTTAGTTCTCTTGTTATCTATTTTGGGTTTGGGTGCTCATATGAGTCACTTGTTGAAGACAGTCTATAAGGTAAAAAAAGGTGAAAAATGAGCCACATGTTTGTGACGCACACATGAACTCGGACAGGCCATAGCATTTGTTGGCCAACTACAAAGGTCCTAGGGCGCTAGATTAATGGGGATGTCTAGCCAACAACATTCAGCTTTTTCTATTAACTGAATTTTTCGCATGTACTTACACTGTCTTATCGGCGGGCAGCGGGCTTGGCAAGGGTGGTGCCTCGGCGGATCAAGCGGCTCAGAAAGAATCTAGTTGATTGGAAGCTCTAAATCAACCAGCTGACCATTAGCATTTCTGTTTCACAAAGGGCGTTAGCCCTTGAGCAGAAGAGAATGTAATGCTTGTTAGTGTTCTGGTTTCAACTCGTCGTGGCCCATGTGTCATGTTTTTTTAGAATTAATCCCATGTGGGTTATTTAAATAGTTTCACGGCAATTTCTAATCCATGTCACTTTAACATAGTACCTTCAAGTAAACCATTTTACATGAAGCGAAAAGAAAAGTGTAAGAGAAGTGTTATGTATATGCTACCCTGATTTATTATGTGAGATATAAGTAGTTCTACAACACTAATGGGTCCTTTTGGAATTTGAATGCGCGTTGGGGTTTTAAGTTCACACTAGCTCTCGTCAGATTGTCTTGCCAATTGCGCTTTTAATGAGACTTCCCTTATGACGTGTTGTGCAAAGTAGGGTTTTGGGATTTAGTCTAAAATGATTAAATTTTGGTGAAATTCTGTAAGACCTGAAACAACATCGTATCGATAATTTTTTTTTGGCTCAATTCAAATTTTTAGGCTAGTCAAGTCTAGAGTTCAAATAAACCCACAAGTTCTTGCTTGTTATAAAAAGTTTAATCCATTCGGTTCTTCTTCGTGTCTTTTCATCAAATTTTGATTAAAAAAAATCAGCTAAATATTAGCTAAATTTGAACAGTGTTGTATAGATATTAGTCTCTCTGTTTTAAACTGTAAGTTATTATGGCTTTTCTAGATACATCGTTTTTATCATGTATCTAGAAAAGCTAAAGCGAGTTACAATGTAGAATAGAAAGAATAGTACAAGATACGGTTAATATTACCACAGGATACGTACAGTCGATCGAATGTATCCAATCTAAAGAAGTCCAAATACCACCTCTATCTACAGCCTACACGGAGGATACATCACTCTCGCTGGCAACTTTGATGAAGGTATCTTCCAGCGTTGCATCAGATAGGCCCCAGGCAGCGATGTTCAGCCAGCTCTTGGCATGCTCCATGGCCTGAAACACCTCACTAATCCTCAGCCCCTGCTTCGCCATCTCAAACTTCTGTGTCCCCGAGATGCGGTACACTCTGTTCGCCGCGGGGCAGAGGGACCGGACGAGCTGCTCCACCGCCTCCTCTTCTCCTGCTGCAGTTGTTATGGTGAGCACATATGTGCCTCCATACTTGGCTTTCAGCTGGAAAAAGGCCATGAAGTGGTGGACATCTTTCAGCAAGCTAATAGATCAGTAGTAGTTCAGTACAGACTTGTGACGTGGGTAAAGCCTACCTCTTTGGAGTTCCCAATGCACTGCAGACTCCCGTTTACCATGATTCCTATCCTGTCGCATAGAGCTTCAGCCTCTTCCATCGAATGCGCTGAAAGTTGAAGGCACAATTATATATATGTTGTCAAGTTCAAGATGGCAGCTGACAGAAAAATACTGTTGTTAGGGGAAACTGAGAATGGAGTGGTTTCTGAATATACAGGTGGAATATAGTACTTGTGAGAATTATAGCCCTGTTCTCTTTGGCAGACATCACAGCATTCCACAGTGCTCTCCTTGACGCTGGGTCCAGTCCGGAACTTGGTTCGTCCATGTAAACAACCTACAAAATGCTCCAAAGTCCAAACACATATAGCCTTTTACATGGGCGAACTGTACAAGAAATACACATCACAGCATTCCACATTGATTTGCCGCAAACACAACTCTTTCTATTAATTGTACAATAAATGCACTCTATTTCCATTTTCCAGAATTATGGTCAGGTATAGCAAGCACCTTAGGATCACCAATTAGAGATATAGCAACACTGAGACGACGCTTCATGCCACCACTGTATTTTGCCACACGCTTATCAGCAATACCATCATCAAATAGCCTTACACTTTTCAGAGAATGTTCCACAGCCTGGAGGAGAGACTTTGATTTAATTGACACACAACACATAATGGTCAATGTGATTGATGTTATTGAAACAAGAATACTGTACAAAATAAGATAGGTCTTTTAAAGGTCCAGGGTGATTTGTGCAATGTTTTTTTTTTCTCAAAAAAGATTTTCTGCAATGTGGGAGTTTCAAAATAAGAGATAGCTCACAAACTAGATTATGGGAAAAGTACTTGGATAGGCTTTACACACCTAAAAGAGATTTTCTCTAGCATGTATAATATTTTTTATTACCCACTTGCTAATGTTGAGAATGTATTGAATTCAATGCCTCTTAATATTTCTTTTCGAAGAAATTTAACTGGTGACGAAATATTGACTGGCATAATCTAGTATCTAGAATAACCATTACTCAACTTTTTGACGAGAGGGATGTTTTTAACTGGGACCTACTATTAGACATGTATAGTATAGTCCTGTATATGTGGACTAGACTATACATGTCTAATACCTACATAATCATGGTCAATTTTTAGTATGTCGATCTACCAATTTCTGATAAATCGCAGTGGTACCTTTTACCAACAAATTCATTTGAAAATATCTTCTTTTGATACTTTTAGTGACGTGTAATTTTAACATGATAACTTAGCCAGTATGTTAAAACAATTTGAAACATTGTTCATATAGCTATTGCCTACTGGTGCGGGTCAGCAAAAAAGTAAATATGCAGGTCACATACAACTTTAAACGAGATAGTGCATGGGGATAATTGGACAGTGCATCAACTTAGGGTGGCAAATGGAACTTATCAGCTTCATGGAAAGAGTTCCAAAAATAAACAATTAAAAATTAAATTGTAGCCAGACATTACCATATCTAATGCTCCACCCCTCAAATTCTTAAGTCTGCCATAAAACATCAAATGCTCTCGACCTGTCAGTGTTTCCCATAGCAAGCTGCATGGAGATTATCAATGAAAAAGGTTAGCGATCAATTTTGCAAGAAACTTGGTTTGCAATTATATGAATCGTTTTTTTCTAACAGAGAATTTGTGAGAGACAGGAAGTTAACATTACTCAAATTGTGGACAAACACCAATTCCTGTATAGATTTTGTTCATGTCCAATCTTATGTCCATTCCATCAATATAAGCCGTGCCAGATGTAGGTTTAGTAAATCCTGTCAGCTGTTGTCAGGTTAAGAGTTAATCAAATTTGATAGTGTGATGTAGCAATGAGAAATAAATTATATATGCTAATCGATGAACTATGGAACAATAGCTAGTCTTCTGGAATAAAGAGGGAATCAGGAACTTCTAAACATGATGTTTTATGATTTAAACAAATGTGTATAGCAACACTCCTAAATTGGTGACATTTCCTAGGAAAGAGAAACTACAGTGTTGAAACACTCCTAAATTGGTGACATTTATGCATCTAAGACTGTTTGTATTTACCATGCTAATGAGAGAGGTTTTTCCAGCACCATTTGGACCAAGAATTCCAAAACACTGCCCACGTTGCATAGAAAGTGATAACCCTGTGACAGCAGTTTTCTCTGCATTTCCATCTTTGCCATGATACACTTTCTTAAGATTGTCGCATATTACTGAATAACTGCTATCCGATTCTTGTAAGAGTTGTTCAACTATTTCTCTCTGAAAACGAAAAAAAGGGGAAAGCAATATTATTGTGCCAAGAATTTGGTAAAACAACATTCATTGCGGAGTAACTCCAAATAATGTTCTTATCTCAACTTGCTGTGTCACACTATCTGCAACATCCAAGTTTGGTGGGATGGGTTGAGGTTGGGTCGATATAGTGTGCAGAATATCAAGTTAGCACACGGTCTACTTTATTCTATTATTCAGATTTAATCAAGCAGAACATAAAAGTGTACAAAAATAGAACTGTATAAGAATGGTGATAGATAATATGGAAGTACACCTCTCTCAAAGCATCAGTCCTGTCTGCTTCAGCTGAGGATACGAATTCTTGAAGCTGAATAGTCTGCATCTGACAAGTGTGAGAGCTCCAATCTGTGCTTGAGTGACAAGCTGATGCTATTTTTCTAATTCTGTTTCGCAGGGTACAAAATTCGTCCAAAAAGAATGTTAACAAAAGGAATGTGGCCCACTCGACTGCCATTATGATGAGAATGTCTGTCATTCCATTCTTGTGATCACTCAAGTCTTCCCAGTGTATTCCAGAAAAGTCTGTACGATACAAAGGTGATGGAGGTGGAGAGAACTCGTAGATTATGCAGTAGAAAGAAAATGGTGGGAAGAACTCCATAAGTGTTGTCCAGCTTCCTGAAGTAAAGAAGAAATTATATTTTTTTTGAGGAAACAGGAGGGGTTTCACCCCCTACTGGAATTTATTGAAATTATATTTTTTTCTTAGAAGTAATAGTAGGGGGGTATAAGATATATCACAACAGAATTAGCCATAATATAGGAAGTAGTTTGGGCACAGACTTGACATGGACATATCTTCAAAAATAGGCCTGAATAAATATTCTCCTAAATAGGCAGACCCAATTGTGAAGAGATATCCTGTCACTGCATGAAACAGTTACATGTAATGAAAGTTGAAATTTGCTGGAACCATTTGAAGAAACAAAAATGCAAACACTGGAGTAGAAGCATACCACTAGCAGTTCCGACTTTTGAAAAGTATGTTGCCATAAGAAAAGCAAACGAAATTTGCAAGTTTATGTAGGTGAAGTAAATCACAAATTGTACCCTGTAGTCACTCAATATAAATAACTTTATGCCTGGCAACAGAAAGACAAGTATTATTTCCAAAGCAAAGTAATTCACATTATTTGAAATGCACAAGTGGTCCCTAATGCATGCTCAACATATTCGAAATAATTCTCGACCATTTCGAAAGCAGATATTATTACAAGAAAACAAAAAAAACTAAAACTAGTGTGCTATTAACCATTTGTACAACCCTAACCATTCTCTGTATAGTGTTTGTCAGGGCTTTTCTCCTCTTTAATATAACAAGCAGCTCTCCTGCCGGTTCGTTTAAAAATAACTAACAATTCTAAAATGTACCCTTTTATTTGAATATTAACGGAGTGCATCTTGTCAAATTGTGAAATTACCAAAAAGAGAGCCAAAAAACACCAAGAAGAGCATATACAGTAGCGATAGAAGAAGAAAATAACAGTATGATATAATCCAATATGCCATATCTCCTAGGCCATGCATCTTCATTATAGTTCTTAGCTTATGTTCCTTCTCATAGACTAAATTGCTCAGGATGACCTGCAATAGTAGCAAGTATACATCTGATTATGAAAGTTAATTAATGTCTATATATATCAGGAAAGAAAAGAAGTTCCAATCTAATACATGCTGTTCAGTCTACGGTAAAGGGGACCATACAGGGAAAAGGAGCATTATCATCCATACGAAAACCAATTTTCCCACTAAGAAAGATATATCAATAGGCAATTCTTGTTGAGCAACTCTAGGCATGTCTTTAATAAACTCAAACTGCATCTTAGTACCATTGCCCCTCAATTGAAGGTATGCATTTGAGACCTGCATAGGAGCACCATAAAATAAGTAAAACAATGCGTGAATAATTTTTTCAACTCGAAGGCATTTAGTAGCACAAGATTTTGACTTCCAAAGAACATTCAAAATGTAATAGTTTTTTTAAAGAGGGGTGTGGTCACAGATAGCAGAATCTATAAAATAGAAAGCAAGGAAGTTTAAACTAGTACATCCTAGTTCCTTATGAAATTTATATAATGGTGAGCTGAGTGGTGGGTGGGTGGGTCGAAAGAAATAATTACCAGATTCAGTAACCGTGGAACTCGAAGCAAGATTGGTGAAAATGAAAGTGAAGATAACGACAATGACAATTGAGTAGCACCCTTGTATGTTGAGTTGTATGAGACAATCAAATTAAACTTGTTGAGGTTTGAGCTTGTGAGGTCATATGCTGTAAACAGAACAATATTAATTGATTAGAGTTATCAATTAGGCGGAAAAGGAAATGGTCAAGGAGAAGAATGGTAAAACCTGAAGCAATTTGATTAGCTTGCTTATCCTCTTTGTAATAAACTCTGTACGATTCACTGTTAATGACAGATGAATCCTCTCGCCAAAGAAATAATCCTTTAATACATCCCGCATCTGATTCAGGCCAGTTTTTCAGATAAGAATAGCTGATAAGGTTCATCTTATTTCATAATGACTTAGTCTAGTCATATTTCAGAAAAGGTACTCTGTCTGATAATGTCTCAACCAAATCGTCGAGTATTTGTGGGAAAAAATATCTGGTAAATCCCATTCTAAAAATAGTAATAATAATGCACTAAATTTTACTCCTAGACACCTATTTTCCTTTTCTTTTCTTTTTGTAAATTAGTTTTATTTTCCTTAAAAAATCAGAAAGAATTATGCAACTCTGTAAAATACTAAATCATCTTCTCTACATAGCTCCTGGCCAGCCATTAATAATCTCACCTTTGGTGAAATTGCTGCGACCTTCTTGGACCGGAAAAGAAAGTGTTGCGTTCGGAGTGCAGTTGCTCTGAAGGAAAAAAATGTGGTTCCGGTGGTCAAAATCGGAACCAAGTTCCTCAGCACCATTAGAGATAAAGTGCATTGCATCTGTACCCTGAAAATGTTTCGCAGGAACAGGAAGTTAAACCAATGGCTCAATTCAACAAGCGAGCATCACACAAAGCTCAATTCAGGGAACCAAACCAACCAGTGCGAAATCGGCAATTGTGGAGATGTCAGCTGCAGACTTCAACTCATCATCATGCTTGGGTAGCATGTTACTCATCACCCCTGCAAGAACCAGAAATCATGAAACTCCATCCATTCCAAACCTGCAACAGCATTTATTTTTTCTGCAAAAAAATCAAGGCCTTGTTTAGATTCAAAAACTTTTTGAATTTGACTACTGTAGCACTTCCGTTTGTATTTGGTAATTAATGTCCAATCATAGACTAACTAGGCTCAAAGATTCATCTCATAACAAACTGTGTAATTAGTTATTTTTTTATCTATATTTAATGCTTTATATATTTTATATATGTACACAAGATTCGATGTGACTAAGAATCTTAAAAAGTTTTTGAATTTTGGGTACAAGTACAACTAAACAAGCCCAAGATGTGCGAGCATACTTTCTGCAAACGACCGGTTGGTACCAGTGACAAGGAACGTCGCCGCGGGGGGTTCCGCTTTCGCCCTTGTGATCGAATCGGCCGCCGTGAGATTGGTCGACGCAGCCGAGGAACCGAAATCATCCAAGTCGTCCGGTGCCGGCGGCAGCTGCAGCACCGGCGGCCATTTCGGCGCGATCGGCAGGGGGCATTGGGTTGGGCAGACGAGCCCTCCGACCGTGTCCGTGCTGGAGGTGTTCGTGCTAGTGGCGCAGTAGCCGCAGTCGGTCCGGGGCGCCCTGTGCGCCGACGAAGTGAAGTAAGCTATCGCCACGATCAACTGCACCCCTCCGAGCAGCACGCAGATGAGGAGTGGGAAGCAGATGAGGCAGCAATTCGACCTGTGGTTGCGTCTCTGCAGATTCAGAGTGTAGGCACAACATGTCAGGATTCATCAGCGAAAAGCAATAGATTTGCTTGCAGCGAGGCGAAATGAGAATTTGGGGGTTTTTCGTATGCGCTCCGGCAAGAAGAAGATCGAATCTTGGGACCAAAACAGAAGAGCGGCATTCTTCAGTTCCTCGGAATTCACAGGCAGAGGCAAAGGAAACCTCAAAGAAAAAATTTCCTACAAAAACGAAAGAGTGATCAGGAGATGAGGACGCGTAACCTGGATCACGAGATTCTTCCTGAAGAGTGCATTGGTCTGCGCGAGGTAGTTGGCACCCATCGCCTCGCCGCTCGGCCGGCTCCTCCCCTTGGAGAGAAGTGGAGAGCTCGAGGAGAGGAGAAGAGAAGAGAAGAGAAGAGAAGAGAAGAGAGAAGACTCTGCTGCTGCGCTTGCAAGTGTAGTGGCAGTTCCAATTGGACACTGGGAGCGGGCATGCCAAGGCACCAGGAGTACAGCACTGTCAGAGCAAAAGCCGTGGCCTTCGACGTGCAAAAGACGGTTTTGCCCCTACAATCTTCTACTCTGAGCATCCTTCCTTTGCTCCAAAGAAAGGGTCAATTTCGGGAAACCGCAGCGGGATGACACAGTGTCCAGCAAGGATGTGGTAGCATTTATAAGGGCATCCTCCTTCTCTAATAACGATAACTTTTAACATTAGCTTTTAATATGGATAGTCTCATATGATACTCTCACATAACGTTGAAATATATGAAAGAACTTAACTCTTGATCAAGAACTAGCTTTTTTCTATCTTCTATTAAAAATATGAAAAAGAATATTTAAAGCTAGCTTAAGAGTTAATTGTTGGAGCTGCCCGGAGGTGGGTGGATTTGGCCGGCTATTGTGCATGTCAGAATTAGGTCTGGTTTACTTCCAAACCAAAACGTAAAATTTTTCAAGATTCTCCGTCACATCGAATCTTTAGACACATGCATGGAGTATTAAATATAGATGAAAATAAAAACTAATTATACAGTTTGGTCGAAATTTACGAGACAAATCTTTTGAGCCTAGTTAGTCTATGTTTGGACAATATTTGTCACATACAAACAAAAGAGTTACTGTAGCAATTTTACAAAAAATTTCCTAAGTAAACAAGGCCTTAGTAGGTTGGTCTACTCAACATTAATGTTTGGAAATCCCATCCAGAAAAGAGATATGGTCTTTGTTGAAATGGGATATATAAGGTATTAAATTAACAATTGAGTTTGCGATGGTTTGCATGCAAGGTTTCGTAAGGTACATACAGAGATACATGCTATTTTTAGCAGCAAAGACACAACCAACTACTCTCAAAAGCTACGCAGTGTTATGTAGCCAAACACTTCACGGCTTTCCTTAAACAGAGAAACTCATTGGTTTCTAAATACTATGATACCTACGGTCTTTAAAACTCTGGTTTCGTAATATTACAGTTTTAGAAAAAAGCAACACCCAAATGGAGCCTAAGTGACTAAATTTTAGTACAACTAAATTTCTTTTCCTCCTAATTTGCAATGCATTTGCCTCGTTCTGTACTAGCTTTGGTGGTTCTTGTATGTGTGCACGCAGGTACGTGTTCACTTCTGTTTGGTGGCCGAGTGATCGGAAACAAAATATGAATGTTGAAATGTGGCAAAAAGGTGTAATTTTATACGAAATGGGCCAGGTTTGATTACAGTTTCTATAACATATACATATATATGCAAGTATACTGGGGCGCTAATGTTCCATTCGATGACTTCCCACCCAATTAATTCCGGCCCAAATGGAGCAAGGGCACGAGTAATAGGATATTAATTTTCCGATGACAGTATCTGTGGGGTATAAACCCCTATACCTTTATAGGTCTATATGGGCCGCACCATCAGAGGTGGCTCGGCCCACAGGATGAAGACGTGCGGCGCACGACTGGTCGGCGTGCACCGCAAGGCTACAAGATATTGCTTGTAACTCTGTCCCTTCAGGATATTTAAGAAGGGGCAGGGGTCCCCTAGAGGACAGGTCATAGACACATTATTCTATCAACACAATCCAATACAATCAGACACAGGACGTAGGTATTACGCCCACACGGCGGCCGAACCTGGATAAAAACCATGTCTGTGTCTTGCGTCACCATCGAGTCGTAGCTTGCGCACCGTCTACCGATAAACTACTACCGTGGGTATACCCCAGGGTAGACTGCCGACTAGCTTTCGTCGACAGTGGCGCGCAAGGTAGGGGGTGTGCGTACAGCTCTCCCGACGAACAAGATGGCCATCATCCCCGACTTCGCGGCCATGGCGGGCGGCTTCACGTTCATCGTCAGCTTTAACAGCTTCACCGCCACGACCACGGAGGAGGTGTAGATCCGATCTGCACCAACCACCTCTTCATCGACGTCGGCGGCGGCTCTAACCACGCTGGCGACGACTCCGACTACTCCACCAACGTCTCCGACCACGCCGACGATGCGTCACCTGCGTCTCTACTACAAAGAGAGGCAGATCGACGACATCGACCTGGTCAGGTTATCAACCAAGTTGTTTGGCCTACTTGCTCTGACCACGAGTCGCAATAATAATCGCCGCGAAGAACGGCGCTACGACAACCGCGACCACCGTCACGACAACAAGTCCAAAAGCTCGAGGGCCA
>Ga0182004_10002673_pt1 | contig 13964 bp, 9 predicted proteins | sample Sormic07211540_1_FD_120479 | JGI IMG/M metagenome (GOLD analysis project Ga0182004, IMG submission 120479) | Endophyte microbial communities from Sorghum bicolor roots, Mead, Nebraska, USA - 072115-40_1 MetaG | ecosystem: Host-associated > Plants > Roots > Unclassified | place: USA: Nebraska...
ATATACCAAGTTTATTTTTATTGTTTGGTCATTTGTTTATCCGATATGGTGATTCTAATATTTTTCACAAAACTTATTTTTATGAACAGATTTATTTTTACTTTGTCAAATGAAGAAATTAGTAAAATAAAGATTCTAGATCTTGAGAAGTTATATAATTTTGTAGTTGAAAACTTTTTGATTTAAATTTATTTAAGAATCAAAATTTGATTTGAAATTTTTTGTGCCGAGTGTTTTTTTACACTGCAAAGAAGATCTTTGACGAGTGTTTTTTTAGGCTCAGCAAAGATTGCAAAACACTCGACAAAGAGCTTCTTTACCGAGTAAAAAAAACACTTGGCAAACTATTTGACACTCCTCCACTACTGGTACTAAGCCGCTTTGCCATCTCTTCATCTTCGTCTGAAAAAGGCCTAATCTTTGAATAGAAAAAAAAATGGAACCGAAGGTTCGAAATCAATTGGCTTATTCGATTAAAACCTTCTTCTGAAAGATATATCTTGTGTTTAGTACTGCATTGTTTCACTCTGCAAGAAGTTCGAATCAGTATCTTGCATTGCACCTCCCTTTTTGCAGGATAGGTATAAACGACACCGTAGACGATTCCATTACGGGTAGGTACGGGTTCAATCTCTAACGCAAGACGAGGAAAACTGGGGTGTTTCAGTATTTGCAAGACTCTGCAGCTCTAAACAAGACCACCCGGCAGTCGCAAATGACTAGCTGGTCCGCCGTTCGCGATCCAATGGAATCGATGTGAAAACAATGGCTAACGACTGCAACGGCGCAACTCCGCAAGCAAAGACAGGGCCAGGCAATCAGGCATCCTTAAATTATCTACAAACGGACAAGCCTGCAAGTTTTTTAAATGCAATGCAAGGTTTTTCCATGTCCGTTGCCCCGGCGAGTAGCTTTCATTGACGCCGGCAATGCCGCTCCGTTGAAGGTGAAGAGGCTAGTGAGCCACAGACAGAGACAGCCCATACGCAGACGCAGGTCACTGTTCCTAGTCTCCTGCACGAGCTCAGTCCTTGAGTCAAACCCGTCTCGACAGCCCGGACTGCCTCATCTGGCTGCTACAGCTGCCTTGTATATAGAGCTGTAGTAGCTGTAGTAGTAGTCACAGATTGGTTTTGTTTGCTGAAGAAAAGACTGGCACTTAGTCATTGGACTCGTCTTGGTGTGCTTTGTTCACCATACTGCTTCAGTTCACAGTTTGTGAAGAAATTATCGTTGCCTGTGACAGCCGTTTTGATTCTCGCTCCAGGTGCCAACTTGGAAGTGGTGACACCGCGACAACGGGCGACGGCTCTCCACCAGTGCGTCTCTTCCGCCTTCGCCATGTGCATGCAGGACGACGCCTCCGACGACGGCGGCATCCCCGTCGTCGAGGCGCCGGCAAAGCGCCCGCCCCTTAACAAGTACGCCCTCGCCTGCGCCGTCCTCGCTTCCATGAACTCCATCCTCCTCGGCTACGGTACGTGCTTGCATGACGCATACAATTCCACGCACTCGTTGCCATGTGACATATATGCACCGCGTACGTCCACAGGCAATATCTGTTACTCACTATACTCAGGTTCTGATCCTCCTTTTTCTGTATGTATGCAGATGGGGCAGTGATGAGCGGAGCACAGCTATTCATCAAGGAGGACCTCAAGATCAGTGACACAAAGATCGAGGTCCTCGCCGGCATCATCAGCATCTCCTCGCTCGTCGGCTCGCTCGCGGCGGGCCGGACGTCCGACTGGATCGGCCGGCGGTACACCATGGTTCTGGCGGCGGCCATCTTCTTGGCGGGCGCGCTCATCATGGGCCTCGCCCCGGGCTACGGGGTCCTCATGCTGGGCCGCTGCGTGGCGGGCGTCGGCGTCGGGTACGCGCTCATGGTCGCGCCCGTGTACACGGCCGAGGTCTCGCCCACGTCGGCGCGCGGCCTGCTCACGTCCTTCCCGGAGGTGTTCATCAACACGGGGGTGCTCCTCGGGTACGTGTCCAACTACGCCTTCCACAGCCTCCCCGTGCACCTCAGCTGGCGCGTCATGTTCCTCGTCGGCGCCGTCCCGCCGCTCTTCCTCGCCCCGGGGGTCCTCGCCATGCCTGAGTCGCCGCGGTGGCTCGTCATGCAGGGCCGCATCGGCGACGCGCGCCGCGTGCTTGCCAAGACCTCCGACTCCCCCGCCGAGGCCGAGGAGCGGCTCGCCGACATCAAGAAGGCCATCGGCATCCCTGACGGCATCGGTGACAATGCCGCCGCCGACGACGACGACGTGGTGGTAGTCGCTCGCAGGAGCAAGCAGGGCAGCCATGGCGAAGGGGTGTGGAGGGACCTCCTCATCCGCCCGACGCCGCCCGTGCGCCGCATACTGATCGCCTGTCTCGGCCTCCAGTGCTTCCAGCAGGCCTCCGGCATCGACTCCGTGGTGCTGTACAGCCCGAGAGTGTTCGAGAAGGCCGGGCTCAGGTCGGACAATAACTCCCTGGGCGCCACCATGGCGGTGGGTGCGTCCAAGACGCTGTTCATCCTGGTGGCCACGTTCTTCCTCGACCGTGTCGGGCGGAGGCCGCTGCTGCTCACGAGCGCGGGCGGGATGGTGGTGTCCCTGGTGACGCTGGCCTCGGCGCTGCACGCCATCGACCGGCTCCCCGAGGGCCATGCGACGCCGCTGGCGGGCGTGAGCATCGCGGCGGTGCTCACGTTCGTTGCGTCCTTCTCCATCGGCATGGGCCCCATCGCGTGGGTGTACAGCTCGGAGATCTTCCCGCTGCGACTCCGCGCGCAGGGCTGCGCGCTCGGCACGGCAATGAACCGGATCATGAGCGGCGCCATCACCATGTCCTTCATCTCGCTCTACAAGGCCATCACCTTGGCCGGGAGCTTCTACCTGTATGCCGGCATCGCTGCTGCCGGCTGGCTGTTCATGTTCTTCTTCCTTCCGGAGACGAGGGGCAGGAGCCTGGAGGACACCGAGAAGCTCTTCGGCGGTGGAGACCACGGCGAGGACGAGGAAGATGGACACGATGGGCAGAACAAGTCCACTGAGAGTTGAGTAGTAGCAAGCAGTGACTTGATTTGCTAGTACTCCTTCGTCTATGAAATAATCAATTACTAGAGATTTCCTAAATCAAATTTTTTAAACTTTAATTAAATTTTTTAAAAAATGCTAAAATCTATGATATCAAATTAGTATTATTAGATTTATCATACAATATATTTTCATAAAATACGTATTTTATGTCATAAATGTTTTTATTTTTTTATAAAGTTAATCAAATTTAAAAAAAAATAATTGATACGGATTTTATAAACTAATTCTTTCGTAGATAGAGGGAGTACGTAGCAACGTCAGTAGTATGTATAAGGTATAGTAAATTTTATCGCTAAGGACATGGACATGTACCCTCGTATTGTCGACCATAAGATTCACGCTAAGATATAGATGAGTTGGAAATGTTGTCTGATTTGTCAATCGGCAAGGGAACGTCATATTATCGCAAAGCTGCATGAACTGAACGCATGCACAATCTGACATATCCTTTGTAGAAAAAGAAACTCTACTCAGCGTGTTTCTCACTCTCCAACACTCAGATTTTTGACCCTGTCAACAAAACAAATCTGGCCTAATTAGTAATCTCATTTCTTCTCTCTCTTCTTAAACACACCGCCATGTCATCAAAAAAGCATATATAGCAATATATTTAATACAAATGAAACTCACATGAAATTTTCATTGAGACTGACTTGCAAGTGTCAGATGGTTCGATGTCTACAGTGTGAGCATCGACTGTTGGGACCCACCACTCACCATGCAAATGCCACGTCCAAGATTCCGGATCTATCGTTGGTCTCTCTTCTCATGCGTGTACAACGCTGAGAGTTTGACTCGCCTGCGTTGTCCACTTTCTACTTTGACAATGACGGTTCACACGCTCCAGTGTTCACGGTTTGTTTTTCTTCTCCCTCGGTTCGATTTCACTGGTACACTGGTGCTTCTCTTAGGGACCCATGGCCGTGGCAGATCTTTTGCAATAAGTTGAGCTTATCTGCCGAATCTGTCAGTCATTCAGCGTGTATTTTTCTCTCATAATAAATTAGCAAATAATACTTTCAGTCTATAACTTTTCCGCCAAGCGAACAGACTCAAAGAGGAGGCAAATTTGGGTTTGTGGAATTGTTGCTGATTCTACAAATTGAAGTGTTGATTATGACTATAAGGTAGCTTGTCCTGTAAAGCCACTCGTACACTGATACGCTGGTGGCTGTTCGATGTTTCTTGCACAACCATGCAGAGAGCAAGATCTGACCATAGGCAACCAAAATTTGGACGTCTAGAAATGTTATATTAGCCCGAGCCACGGTTTTGCAGCTGGAGTGTGGGTTAGGGGTTTTGAACTTCTTACCCATACATAGTCGGGCGAGGCGAAGGAGTGTTGACAATTTCAGATCCATCTTTTTAGGAGTAGAGATTCAACGCAGAGGTGGAGCTAGGGAGTAGGGTCCAATGCAAAGAAACACAAAATGGGGTACCTTTAGGGAGGAAAAGTTACAAAAGAAGTTAGACACTTTCGCTATTTAGGATTTTAGGTTGCATTACTCAGTGCCATAATAACAGAACCAATTCAAAACTCTCAGTTTTGTTCTTGTACTGGATATATGATGAAAGCTAATCTATCCATCGTTGGATGTGCTATCCTCTCAGCAGGGAATGGCTAGCAGTGCACAGTAAACTATGTAGTGTCTCCAATCAAGAGTAAAATCTGTCTAACAATTTTTTTTGAAACCCAGGCAACAAAAAATTAGAAACTAATATACAACAATACTATAATGGAAGAAAGAAAGATTTGGATTATATTGGCAGCCAAATAAGTAAATCATTCTTCTCCTATTTTGGTACTGCTCGGGATAGAGGATTTGAAATCGAAGTCTGGAAGGAGTGTTGACGATCACTACAAAAAATCTGGGTGGCTTCTATGATGACCGGCAGATGGCTGAGCACCTATTTGTCATAAACAGAGGCTATTTATCCGGTCTGTACTGTGATTAAACCTGTAAAAACTTCAAAAACTTGGCACATAGTGTTCTGCTTCTCTAAATAGACTAGGACGAGCATGTGTTAGTGTTTACTTTAGTGGTTCTACTTTTTTCTATATGCGCATAGACTCCTGATAGCAAACAACCAAACCCAGACACAACACGCACACCTGCACCGTCCCCACCTCAGTTGACTGCGCCCCACACCTCAGTTGGCTGCACCCAAGCAGAGCACACCGTACCGTCACCAGCTAGAGATCCACGATGTCCACCGACTGCAGATCCACGCCGGCAGCCACTGTTTGCCCGTCGGCTGTCACGTTGTCTCTGCCTGGTCCACGCCCCTCGCCAAATCAGCCAGTCGACGCTATCTCTACATCGGTGTTGTTGTCTCCACGTGGTTGACTGCTTCATCCCCTTGGAACAGCTAGAAAAGGTAGGGACGGTACTGTGTAGTTCAGTTTATATTCATGAAGTTTATAATAGTGAATGCATAGATTTATAGTGAGTCATGGTTAGTGATAGAAAACTAGAAAGAATAGGTATGTTATGGTCAGTGACTGATTCCTTGATGTTGTCTTATTTCAGCGGATGGACAAAAGTTGGGTGAATACTAGGCTATTTAGCTAGGAATATCGAAATGAGGTCACTAAGTTCATGAACTTTATTTCTGATAATGTGGGTGACAGTCAGGAGATATTATGTCCATGTCATAAGTGTTTGACTCGGTTACATAAATATAATGGAGAAGTGGAGGATCACTTATATATTTATGGGATGACTAACACATACACTAGGTGGATACATCATGGAGAAGCATTTGAGGTAAGATTAAATGAGAACTCTGAAACTAGGGACAATGGTTGCAGTGTTGGAACTAGGGATATTGGCTGCCATGTTGAAATTGAGATGAATGAGCCTGAAGATGACCTAGATGCTGATAGAATCCATGAGATAGTACAAGAGTTGTACACAACTGAAGATCATGGAACAACAACAAAGTCCAAGTTTGCAGCCATATTAGAAGAGATGAAACGGAACTGCACCCTGATGGTTCCTATACCTGATTTTCTTTTTGTGGTGAAGTTACTACACAACAAGTCATTTTAGAGAATCAACAGTGTTGGGTTGAGTGGTTTTTTTAAGTTGTTAAGTTTAGCATTTCCAAAATATCCTATCCATGCATCCTATGATGAAGCAAAGAAAGTTATTCGTGCATTGGGACTTGGATATGATTCGATACATGTTTGCTCGACTAATGTGTTTTGTTCAAAAAGGAGTTGGCTAAAATGGATAAATGCCCATTATGTGGTGCTTCAAGATGGAAGGATGAAGATACAAGAAATCAAATTCCGAACAAGGTTTTGAAGCATTTTCCTGTGGTTCCAAGGTTGTAGAGGATGTTTGCATCCAAAAAACTTTCAAAGCCAACACAATGGCACAAGTTGAAGAGAAAATGAATGGACAAAAGTGGACAAACAACCTGAGGAGATTGAGAGCCTGAGGAAGATGGCAGTAGATACTCAGAGCCTTCTTCGAGAAATGATAGCATTTGGAAAAGGTCAGATTAATCCTCCCTAAGCTAGTTGTATGCTCAAGTGCATAGCTTTAGCTTGTCTCTTGTGCCTTTGCATCCAAATCAAGACTATTGTATTGTTTCTTTGGTGGCTGAATTTTTTGTTCATGGTGTATGTGTATGGTTGAATAGAAATTTGGTGGATGAACCTAGAATTTTGAAGGTTGATAGTTTGTGTAGTTGAACTTGGGGGTTGTGATCCCTTTTGGGTTATGCTACTTCAGTGCAACAGTGGATCCTCCTGCTAGTACTTTTGTTTATGATATTTTGGTTGCTGAAATGTGTTGTTGGCTTGTACTTCTATGAGCCTGGTACTTCTATGCAACAGTTGAATTTGGAGGATGACTAGGCTATAACCAACAACCAAACACTCTTGGTATTTTGCCTTATGTAGTTACGTGCCTGTTAATTCTGTGTGTGGTCTTATATTTTGGTGGCCTGGAATGTGGCTAGAATGTTTCTTATGTATGCAACATGTATTCTGGAAATAATATTATACGAGTTGATGGTTACATTTATGGCAGGAATATATTCAATTGTATGGGCCGATTATTATAATTATGCAATTGCTTATGTGGTTTATAATCTGTAATTATTTCTTTAACTGGGCTGGCCTATAATATGGGCCTAGATTGTAAAGTTGGGCTGCAAAGGAAAAATTGCAAATTTGTAGTTGGGCTAAAAAAATAATTGGGCCAATTGGGCTGATTGTAAATGAAAATATAATAAAAAAATCCATGCTATATGGGCTGAATGTGAATTGCCACGTCATTCGCCATGTCATTTGCTATGTTGCATGTGTCATGTCATCATAGATTTAGCATTACTCGGTTCAATTTTTATGACAAATTTAGTTTTGTCATTGCATTAATGACAACAAAATTATCGTCACTATATCAATGACGATGTCCTCTAGTGGCTACAGAAGCTCTTTAGTAACCCGTCTTATGTGACGACAACCACTTTGTCACTATAGGCAGGCAGTGACAAGAAACTCGTCATAATATGATTGTCACAAAAGTCCAGAATTCTTAGTGGTTACTAAATTTTTACCCTATTTTCAATGTCCAAAATGTTGCAATAGGCCCGTTGCAATAGCAGAAATAGCAACACTTTTTCGTTGAGAGGTGTTGCAGGCGCTTGTGTAGATAAAGCTTTGGACAACGCTTTTCTAGAAGCGTTGCAAAATGCGTTTTGGATTTGCAACACTTATTGCAACATAAGATTTTGCTACGGTTGTAGGTGTGGCAACAACAACTAATGCAACACCTTAGGCGTTGCTAGACCTTGCAATGGCAACTTACCCATGTTGTAACAAATGGTGCACTAGCAATGACAAATGTGTGTTGTAAGAGAATGTATTGCCATGCATAACGTTGTGGCAACAAAGATTGTCCAAACACCAAGTGGTGGCAATATGTGCAATTGCCATGCACAATATTTGGTTGTTATAAAGTGCACCCTCTATTGCATCATATAATGAGTGTGGCAATAAAGACTACGTCGCAACACCAAAAAGTGGTGACAACATGTGCAATTACCACGCCCAATATTTAGTTGTTATAAGGTGTAGCCGCTATTGCTACGTATAATGAGTGTGGCAACAAGAATTATATCGCAACACCAAGAAGTATTGGCAAGATGGGTAGTTGCCACATTGACTGTGTTGTTGCTATAAGGTGTCCATTGCTACATGGAATGTACATTGCTATAGGATATATTGCCACAAAAAATAGGGTTGACAATATCCACTTTTACAGCGCTTTTGTGTTAGTGCCACCGAACAATATCAATATTGCAATGCCATTATTTAGAAACTCAATGGACATCAACAAAGAATTTATCTTGAAAGCAACAACTATTTTAGAAACTCAATAGACCATTCCATCACTCTTGGCTTATGCATCAGTTTTTCAGTAAATGACATTGTAAATCATATGTTGATAAGGATATGTAATTATAATAGGAAATGAAGCTGTACAAAATCATTGTCTATGATGTGAAATCATAAATACATAAGAAACGCCTATGTGAAATCATATATACACAAGAGAAAATAAAGCAAAAATAAAGCAAGTAACGAAACAGTTAATATCTATTTTATACATTTTTTTCAGATTATACAGTTTTCAGTGAAAACTGACACAATGGCATGTACAACACTGAAACCACATAGGCAATACTTGCTTACACAGCATGCTATCTTAGAACTGTGACAAATCAATGACCATGTATCGCATAGTTCAGTGCATTTGCAGAGATGAGAATTGCAGATTAACATCCCTTAGTTTGGAATTTCAGTAATGAACAAACCTACTATCCTTGCTCCCTCCGGTTGATGAATCAACTGCTGTCAACTTCTTCATGTGAGGTGCTGCCAGTGCAATCAAATAGTATAGATCAGTGAAGTGCAACCAGAGCCAGCTACCGATGTTGTCCAATGCAAAACAAGACAAGGCAAATGTTGTAAGAAATCGCCACTACAAAAATAACTATGAATTAATTATAAATAGGAATTGAGGCCTATTTTTTTCATAAATCAAATGGGAAATTGTCAGTAGTCATATTGCAACATATATTCCTTTAGCTTGAAAGCAACAACTAGTGGGATGAGAAAAAAAATCTAAACAGTGGTTTCTCCACTCATTGTGTTACGGTAGCAGAATTGGGAACAAGAGGAAGACAGACTTGGCGAAGGAGGAAGCAGAGCACGGGGTAGGTAGTTCGGAGGAAAGATTATAAATCGAATCTTGATATGATGCCGTGTCAACCGAGCTCTCTGGTATTTATACATCCGGCAGTGCCAGTCGCTTGCCCCGACGGTGCAGCTGCTTCTACTCCTAGGGGTCAAGCCCACTGCGGCCCGTGCACGCGAGTACTTGGACGCCTAACACGAGTGCCTGTCTTGCCGCCGTTGCCGGCTGGGCTACAGCAGATGGGCCGACTCCCGTAGTTGTAGCAGCAGCAGTAACATCCCCTCCTCCTTTAGATCCTGCTTGACCCCAAGCAGGAGCACGTGGAAAGCGTTGATGAAGTGCTTCCAGGTCCTCCCATGTAGCTAGGGACCAAGGCATGCCAGACCACTTGATCAAGCCCTGCAAAACAACGGCTGAGTCTGAAGAAACCACACGACGTTGGAGAACCTGTTCTGGGATCTGAAGGCCACCCACTGTCACTGGTAAAGTTGAAACTTCATGTTTGACAAGCAACGCTTGCTTCAGTTGGGAGACATGGAAAACCAGATGCAGATGTGAGTGTGCAGGAAGGGCGAGTCTGTAGGCTACCGGTCCAATTCATGCTTCCACTTGAAAGGGGCCAAAGAACTTGAAGGCAAGCTTTTGATTGGCATGAGGAGCAAGAGAGGACTGGACATACCGTTGGAGTTTGAGATAGACCCAGTCACCTTCAGAGAAAGAGCGTTCAAAGCGCTTCTTGTCAGCTTGTGCCTTCATCCTTTCCTGAGCACGCTGGAGATGTTGCTTAATCAATGTCTGCATAATCTGCTTATCTTCCAGCCAAGTTGAAAGGTCCATCGAAGGGCAAGCATCCACTGCATTGATCCCAAAATGACGAGGAGTATATCCATACAGTGCCTCAAATGGAAAATGTTCAATTGCAGAGTGTCAGCTGGAATTGTACCAGAACTCAGCCAAATGAAGCCAGTCATACCACTTTGTCGGGGCTGCATTAACAAAGCATCGAAGGAAAGTTTCCATGCATTGATTCACTCGATCAGTCTGTCCGTCAGTCTGCAGATGGTATGCAGAACTCATTTTCAATTGGACATCCGCAAGCTTGAACAGCTCCTGCCACAATTGACTGACAAAGATACAATCTCAGTCTGAGATGATGGACGAAGGGAGACCATGCAGACGGTAAAATTGCTTCATAAATGTCTTTGCAACCGTTAGAACGGTAAAGGGATGCGTAAGTGCAATGAAGTGGCTTTATTTAGAAAAATGATCGACCACAACCATAAACCAGTTGAATCCTTGAGACAGGGGTAAACCCTCCACAAAATCCATGGAAATACTCTGCCATGCTGAACATGGTGTTGGCAACGGCTGAAGCAAGCTTGGATAACATGCACGGTCAGGCTTTGATTGTTCACAAGTAGGACAGCTGGTGACAAACTAATGGAGGCCTTTCCATGCAAATAGATGACGAACCCGTCGATAGGTTACTGGGGAACCAGAATGTCCGCCCAAAGCAGAAGTATGTAGTGCTCGCATGACATGGAGTTGGAGCTCCTTGTTACTACCCAACCAAATTCAGTTTTTATACCTTAGCAGACCATTTTGGTAAGGGAAATGTGGCACAGAATCAGAAGCTAGCACCAACTGATGAATATAAGATTAGGCTTGCGGATCTGACGAATATCCGGCAATAACATCATCACACCATTGTGGTACCACAGTTGATATAGCAAGGCAAGATTCTTCAGATGAGTGAGGTCGGCGGGACAATGCATCAGATACACGATTTTCACTGCCCTTCTTGTACACAATTTTGTAATGAAGGCCGAGGAGCTTTGTGAAGACTTTCTGTTGCCACATGGTATGAAGCCTCTGTTCATTTAGGTGAACCAAGCTCTTTTGGTCTGTGTAGATGAACTCTGCAAGCTGAAGATAGACACGCCACTGTTCCACTGCAAATAAGATGGCCCTCCTTTTCATAGGTTGAAAGACCTTGTGTTCTTGGACCAAGTGGTTTACTGATGAAGGCCAACAGGTGACCTTGCTAAAGGAGGACAGCCCCAATACCATTGTTAGAAGCATCCGTTTCGATTGCAAACAGCTTGGTGAAATCAGGTATAGATAGCACAGGGGCCGAACTCATAGCTTGCTTCAGTGTATCAAATGCTAACTGATGTTCTGAAGTCCATATGAAGAGTGTTCCTTTCTTCTACAAGTTAGTAAGAGGCCTTGCAATAACAGTGTCAAATAAATTTTCTATAAAATCCAGCCAAGCCGAGAAGACCCCCTCGCGAACATTTGCTGGAACTAGCCAATTCACTATTGTTTCGACCTTAGATGGATCAATAGCTATGCCAGCCGAACTGACAACGTGGCCCAGGTGATATTTGTTGTTTAGCAAAGCGACACTTAGATAGTTTAATGTGCCATTGCTCAGACTGTAACAGTTGAAACACTTTGTTTAGATCCTCCAAATGTTGTTCATAGGTTGGGCTGATAACCAGTATGTCATCAAAGAATACTATGACACATTTTCTAAGAAGAGATGCCAAGGTGATGTTCATGGCCTGCTGAAATGTATTGGGTGCACTGGTAAGGCCAAATGCCATAACTTTGAACTCAAAATGGCCAGAATGAGTTGAGAATACTGTCTTGTGCTCTTCACCTTCCCTTAATCTTACTTGGTGGTAGCCAGCAAACAAACCCAAGATGGAAAACCATTTTGCATTCGACAATTCATCCATTAGTTGCTTAAACACAGGGATGGGAAAAGTGCCCTTGACTGTGAGGTCATTCAGATAGCGATAATCCACACAAAATCGCCAGGAACCATCTTTTTTCTTAACCAAAAGAACTGGAGAAGAGAAAGGTGAATTGCTTGGTTGGATTACACCTTGCTGCAACATTTGAGTCACCTGAGTTTCAATCTCATCGTTCAACACTGGTGGGTATCTATAAGATGTACTGTTGACTGGCCGAGCACCCTGAATTAGTGGAATAGAATGATCATAGGGTCTCACCAGTGGTAATTCAGAAGGTGGGGAGCAGACATCTGTGAACTTGGAGAGAATTCCCTGAATGTCAGGTGGAAATGCAGAGAGATCAGTAGAAGACTGCTCTGTAGTGTGTAATGACAGAAGCTGAAACATCAAGTCATTGTTCTGCATTTCAGGAAAACCAGTAAGAACAACTGAAGTTGTACCAAAAGGAATTTGCATCCATTTATGTTTCCAGTCTACTTTCATTGGACTAAACCCAACCAGTCCATCCCAAGGATGACATCATACGATTCTAAGGGCAGAATCTTTAGAGAATGAGTGAATACTTGGGCGGCCATAGACCAACTGCAATCAACAGCAACTTCAGAGCAGTGCATAAAACCGCCATTTGCAATCTGAATCTTGTGACTGGATGTTTGCAGTGACAGGGAAGGTAACTGATCTGCAATACGTTTGCTAAGAAAAGATGTGGTGCTGCCCGAGTCAACTAACACCCTCACTGGTACATCCTGAATGAAACCAGTAAACTGCATAGTGCGAGAACCAACAGAGCCCGACACAGCATCTTGCGAAATGGCTAAATTCAGCTGTTCTTCAGTAGTGGCTGCAGCATCAGTTTCAGTCTCATCAGCAATGGAAAAGAGCTCTAATACCTCTTGCATGGCATGTAACCGAATGTTAGGAGCACATTTGTGATCACGTGACCACTTCTCGGCACAGTGATCACAAAGCCCACAAACCCGGCGATAATTGCGTAAGGCACGCCAGGTGTCTTGGTGTTTGCAGGATCAACAGGTTTGGCATTGCGATCGGCACAGTCAGGTAGTGGTTTCTGAGGAGGAGCATTCCGATATTGAGGCTGATAATATGGTGCTTGATCACGCTGTACTTCCTTGGTAGGTGTCAAATCAGCGACCTCTTCCTGCAAAAGCGCCAAAGTATACGTGGTATCCAGCGTTTTGGAACGTTGTACGACAACGACAGACCATATGTCCACTCGCAGGCCATCCACGAAACATGTGGTGTAATAGAGCATGTCGATGTTTGGGTTGTAAGCTTTGAGCTGGTCAATCAAGGCAGAGAAGCGTTTGACATAGTCGATTACTGTGAACTCTTGGTCGATATGGAACATGTGCCAAATCAGAATCTGATGCTGATCACAACCAAAACGTTCATGCAACATGCGACAAAAAGTAGTCCAATCAAGGATTTTCAACTGTGGTTCGATGGATTGAATCCACAGTGCAGCATGATCTTTGAATTGTTGTTTGGAGATTTTTAGCCACATGTGGGGTTCAACTTGGTACATATCAATGTAGTCTTTTTTTTTCGCGAACGAGACCAACCGGCTCGTGTTTCATTAAGAGGTAAGGGAAAACAGCTGAAGTACAACAGGCTCGGCCATAGGCGAGAGACCAAGCCAGAAGCCCGAAGAAGACAGACCTAGCTACTGGAAGGCAAACCAAGTTTAACTTATTACAAAACGGTTAGAAGTGCGACCAGGAGCTAGCAAACGGCGAGATGCAGGAGAACCCTGACTGAACCCACTCGTCGGCCTCAGCAGCAGCAGCTCGAGCAACCGCCACGATCGAAGATAAAATGTTGTCAAAAGTGCGCCTATTCCTTTCCTTCCAGACGCACCAACAGAGCAACATCACAAG
>Ga0182004_10002674_pt1 | contig 13962 bp, 6 predicted proteins | sample Sormic07211540_1_FD_120479 | JGI IMG/M metagenome (GOLD analysis project Ga0182004, IMG submission 120479) | Endophyte microbial communities from Sorghum bicolor roots, Mead, Nebraska, USA - 072115-40_1 MetaG | ecosystem: Host-associated > Plants > Roots > Unclassified | place: USA: Nebraska...
ACAGGGTGAACCTGCCAAAGCAGAGGTGCCTTGTTATGATTTCTCATTTAGTAGCTGTTTATGCAATTATTTCTCCATAGTCTAGTCTAATATTTTTATGTGAATAACCTTGACCGACTTCCTAACTTTCCTTACCGTTCCCCGGCAACGGCGCCAGAAATGCTTGTTGACACTTGCTAACACCACTTGGATACTAGGTTGTCATCCCTAGCATGGCACTAGAGTGTACTACGGTATTTATGAATATGAAGGCTCTCTAGAAAATAATTTATTCTAACCGCAAGCGCATAGATAAAATACCTCACTGTAGCATTTCACCAGGAAAAGTATTCTGGGTATCGTTATTTATATTTCGCTTAAGAGAACGGCGAAAGCAAAAATAGGGGTAAAATCTATCAAGGCATAGACTAGAGATAAACTTGCAATAACATGATTACTAATGAGAAACTCGTTACACAGTCACTTGCTTTAGCAGGGGGTCAGCCATAATAATAAAGATAATGAAATATAAGCTCATGGGTAAATAACACAGCGATTAGAAATAGACTACTCCACATAAATGTAAGGTGACGTCGCATTAGCTAGAGAATAGATTCTAAGTATCTACTATCTACTAAGTCACAATCTACTCTAGGCATCTACAAGATCATATATAGCACAAAAGATTCTTTATTCATGCATAAGGAACATTGCTAAATTAAATCAGAACATAGCAAGACTTATTCTGCAATACAAATTTTGCCTGTCCAACTGATGGAGGGTGGACTATATAAGAATCAACGAAGCTGTCACTATCGCGAACTACCACACGACCCAGCCAATAGGATATACATTTGCAGGTAAATATTATCTAAGCACCACGCCCACATATGATCTACCACTTAGCTCCCTCAAGTCAAGAGCTAAGCGCTTTGCAAACTTATACATGAACTCATTATCAATCACAACTATATCAAATATAGAATTAGAGCAAACTAAGAACATAATAAATAGAGACATAATGCAATTAGAATAAAGTAGTAGAGAAAGATATGAAATAATACCAATCTTTATTGATGAAGATCTCAAATCGAGAGCGTAATGCTCTACTTCTCTAATTCTATCTAATCAATCCTATAAAACTTGAAGGAATGGGGAGTCGCTAATTCTAGTTCTCTACAGGAGAGAACTTCCTAAACCCTAACTTTGATGGCTTCCTCTGATAATGATTTTCCCTCCTCCCCTAGGGTGGAGAGGCCTTGCTTATATAGCCCCCTCAAACGAATGTGGGCCGTCGGATCAAACCGACCTTAATCATACGGTTTTCCTTGAAGATTAGAGGCAGTGGAGCACGATCCACATGACCTGGCCTGATTGGCCACTAAGGCTGAGCAGGCGCCCAAGGGGGTTGGGCGGGTGCCCTGCCCCTGGCCTCGTCTAGCCTCTCGTTCGCTCCTGTGGCTTATGGACTCTTCTAGGTTGAGGAAAATTGCGTGGCACATAATTGTCTCGTTGTAAACCTGATGAGTGGGCCTTCTCTCCATATTTTCTGATAACTCCCTGCAGAAATAGACAAACACCAAAACTCGTGGAATTATGTCAGATAAAACCCTAATTCTAGGTGTTTGGTGCATATTGATCATTTTCCATGTTTAGTTGACGGTTGAATTTGGCACTTAAGGACCGTCAACAGCAAGTAACCCAAATAAGGGAAGAATCAGAGTAATCCCCTATCAAGCACCTATAAGCCTATCAGTCCTATCAACGGGAAGTGGACTATAGAGGAATCAATGCAGCTATAAAGTCACCTACATGAACTACCACTGTCTGGCTGATCAGGGGACATCCATAAGTAAACCTAGCCTAGGCACCACGCCTACACTATGAAATACTACTTCAACCAAGTTACGACCAAGATCAAAGCACTAAATATGAGTTGTGAACCGAAGAACAAATAAGAACAAGATGCTTACTTAAATCACAAGGGTAAGTACAAAAGTACCTCAGAACGCAGCTCCGAGCGAGGGAACTACATCCAGAAGAATACAGCCATGAAGAAACATTGATAGGCCAGAACTCCTCCAGAATCTCTACTCCTCTACTTAATCTCTCTAATCTCTAAAGAACACTATATCTAGAAGAACTAGTCTCTCCTAATTGCTACATCTAGATGAACTAGATCTAGATGAACTAGAACTAGATCAACTAGAGGGATCCTAACCCTAATTATGTAGAGAATATGAAGCATCGGGGTGTAGAATGCCTCTAGGGAGGGGGTCTGCCCCTCTATTTATAGCCCGGTGGGATCGACGTGCGCCGTAGGATCCAACCGACTTATCCAAGGGCCGAGATGCATCAAAAGAGACGGTGGAGGAAGCTTCTGGAAGGGGGGGAGCCAGAAACCCTAGGGGGCGCCGACCGGCGCTAGGGTGGGGCCGACCGGCCCCACCTTGTCTCCTCTATCGGTCTTGTTCCTTCGGGTGTCTTCTAGAGCCTTCCTGACCCCATTGTCGGTGTTGTTGCATCGCGGTTAAGTCTCATGTTTATTTTGCACTTGAATCCCTCTTTTTAGCTTTCTATAAATAAACCCTGGAAAACACATAATATGCAAAACTCATGTAAATTGTTAGTTTAAACCCTATATCAGTGTGTAGTCATGTTCTCCTTTGGGTTTAAAGTTCTAACAAAAGTTGACGTTATCAACCGTCAACAGCCCGCCGATAGCTTTCACTTGGCCTCAACAACACTGTCTTGACATACTTTGCCTTGATTCGTTTTGATGCGAGCATGCATAAGGACCGCCCGAGGGCTCTCTTTCATGCTACCTTGGACCTAGCGACGATCTTGTCGGCCTCTAAGGACTTGGGTTTCTCGCGAGTACCTGGCCAAAGGCGGTACAACCTTAGCACAATGAGGCATTAGTTGGAGGAGGAGCAACATGGGCAGTTCCCCATCTTCTACTCTGGTGACCCTGACTCTGACTCCGACCACTACGACCCCATGTGGGAATGCTTCAACATCCAGGATGGTGCCATCGTTTCAAGTGACGACTCCACCGATGGTGTTGTCGTTGCTACCACAGAAGCAGCAGAAGGCGATCGCAACCCCCGATCAAGAGGAGTGGCTACCGAATCCAGTCGACCCGTGTCTTCCCCAAGGCGACTAGGCTGCACAACTCAAGTAGTTCTAGGAGTTGAAGGGCAAGCTCAACGAAGATCACAGGCATATGAATTAGCTCAAGTAGGTTCTCAAGCAAGGCCATGGGCCCCGCATGGCACTGGGGCTCAAGGCAGGGCTCGAGATGTCTTTCGATAGAACAACGAGAATGGAGAGCTGAGTACCTTATCAACCATTTCCCCCGACCCGGCCAGAACATCGTGGCTGCAACCATGCTTCCTTTGAAACATGCTAGAGCTGTCAAATCCCAAAGCTCACCGCATATGGGATGAGGTGCAGGGCCAGCTCCAAGTTGCAGCAGCATAGCACGCTAAAAGCTCAACCTCGGGAGGTCGAGGGGCAGCCTTGGAACAACGCATCGAGCCCTCCCACCAAGAGAGGGAGGTCTTGGTCACCAGGAAGCAGCCCCATGAGCCAAGAGGGGCAACCCTGTTTGAGATTGCCTCATCGACAACTGCGACCCTCAGGATGCATGCCATGACATCAACGAGAACTTGCAGTGCAAGTGTAGGGAGGCTGAGGATCGAGGCTACAGTGTGCATCGAGGGGGATGCTACAACAGTGACGAGGACATCAGGGCTCTCGAGCCGCCGAGACCTCAAGTCTTTAGTAGGGCGATCCGCAACACACCACTACCTAATCCCTTCCAACCGCCCACAAGTCATCAAGTATAACAGGAAAACCAAACCTAAGCTCTAGTGATCCGATTTCCACCTAGCCTACCAGTTGGGCAGAGCTCGAGGGGATGATTGCACCATCATTTGCCAGCTGCCCTGTTCCTCTCTGACAACACTCGCAGGTGGCTCAAGGAACTCCCCCCGACCAGATCTACGACTGGGCTGACCTAGTTTGGGTCTTCAAGGGGAATTTCAAGGGAACCTATGTCTAACCTAGCAATTTTTGGGACCTTAGCAAATGCAAGCAGCATCCTAGGGAATCCATCCGTGACTGCGCCTGACGCTTCTCCAAGCAGCGCACCAAGCTCACGCACATCCCTGACCATGACATCATCTTGACATTTGTCTCAGGTACCACCTATAGGGAGTTAGTCTGGAAACTAGGGTGCAACCACCCAAAGACCATTGACGAGCTGATGGATGTTGTCACCAACTATGTAGCAGGTGAGGAGGCGGTTGGAGCGTTCCTTGATGACAGATAGAACAAGGGAAAGGTGCAGGTGGATGGCGATGAGGGTCCAAGTTAAGGACCAAGGGATAACAAGAAGAATAAGAAGGTATGGCAAGGCAAGCATGAGGATGCGGACAATGATCTCATCACTACAGTCGAGCGCAAGAATCCTTGAGGTCCCATGGAGGGGCCATCTTCGACAAGATGCTGAAGGAGCCCTACCCTTATCACAAGGGAGGGGCCAACCACTAGCTCAAGGACTGCCGCATGCTCAAGAACTACTTCGATAGCCTAGGCATCAAAAAGTATGACGAGAGGAAGGACAAGGGTGGCGACAAAGTTAGCAACAAAGGTGTTGACAAGTTCCTTGAGGTTCATGACTAGTACATGATCTACAGCGGCCTCTCGACATAGCTCATGTCCTAGCAGCACAAGAGGGAGCGTCGGGAGGTTTTCTCGATCTAGGTGGCTACACTCGGTATGTCAACTAGTTCGATGTGCCCATCATGTTTGACTATGATGACCATCCTGAGCACGTCATCTGCCCCATGGTCTACCCGCTTATCGTTGACCCAATCCTCGTCAACACTCGCCTCTCAGAGGTGCGCATGGATGGCGGCAGCAACCTCAACATCATCTACCTCAAGACCCTCGACCTTTTCGGGGTCAAGAGGTCGCAGCTCAACCCCAGCACAGGGGCTTCCATGGAGTTGTGCCTAGGAAAATGGTTATGCCCATTGGCCACATAGACCTCCCCGTCTGCTTTGTCACGGCCACAAACTTCAGGAAAGAAATACACACTTTTGAGGTGGTTGGGTTCCATGGCACCTACCATGCCATCATCAGTCGGCCCGACTACACCCAGTTCATGGCAATCCCCAACTACACCCACCTCAAACTCAGGATGCCAGGTACCAAGGGCATCATCAACGTCGGCTCCTCCTATGAGCATGCATATGACTGTGACATCGAGTGCACCGAGCAAGGAGAGGCCATCCAGGAGTCCACCCAGCTTGCTTTGGTGCTCGAGGATCTTGCCGCCGAGGCCCTTGAGCCCAAATGAGACACAGTCAGCTTCGATCTAGTGGATGACATGAAGAAGATCACCCCCGACCCAAGCATCCCCGATGAGAAGGCATTGAAAGTCAGCGCCAACCTCAACAACAAATACGAAGCAGTGCTCATCTACTTTCTCTGTGCAAATGCCGACATGTTTGCGTGGAGTCCCTCAGATATGCCAGGCATACCGAGGGAAGTCACTGAGGACACCTTGGAGATCCAAGCTGGGTCCAGACTGGTGAAGCAACGTCTACGCCGCTTTGACCAGGAGAAGTGTAGGATCATTGGCAGCCAGATTCATCAAGGAGGTTCATCATCTTGAGTAGGATCACCCGGGAGATATTCTAGAGTCGTTATTTATATTTTTACCACTAGGAGAAAGCGTGCATCTAACTAACCCAAATCTATACTTAACCCCTAGGCTTACAAGACAAGATAGTGAGATATGAGCGATAGAGAGAACTCCTTCGTTAGTGTTCCTCTAACCTATGGTATGTTGTGTAGATATTGTTTTAAGGGAGGCACCTAGAGAAAATAGTCACATTAGAGAGTGCTTAACTCTGGCACACTATTTCCTACCTTACCTCCTGATAGGTTGTGGATTACAGAGACACCAAGGGGATTGTCACTTCCCCTGATGCTACCACAAATCCAGCCAGTGAGTATCTGCGAGTATTCCTAGCTCAAGCACCTATTGACACTTCTTAATGCAATTACTATAAATAGACTTAAAACCTATCTCTAGCAATGATGTCAAAATTACTTTACATCACTTAAGCTAGGTTGTCATCCCCAGCATGATGTAGAAGTGCTGGTTTTAAATCTATATGCTTTTCTAGGAATAAATACTAAATAAACGATCCGCAAGCGCATAGATAATACCGATATAGCATTTTAATTAGGAGTAATCCAGGTACCGTTATATATATTTTTACCACCAGGAAGGGACTTGCAATGGATAATGAGCAATGAGCATTGCATGTAGTCATGGAGATCTTAACCATGTCTTTATCTATCTCTCATGCAGGGTAAGTGCCACATAAGAAAAATAATATAAATATGAATAATAAGTGACAGGAGATAAATGAGAGCACATAGCCACATATAAATATGATAACCATCTCAATAGATTACTCTAAGTCTATAACACTAGCATGGACTAGGACAATATACAAGAATAAATCCTAAGTGTTCTAACAATACTCTCAAAGCATACATTGATTAGTGCAATTACACCTAGCATCGTCATAAGAAAAGGTTATATCTATGCATAGGGATATTACTAAGAAAGATCATAAACATAACAATTACTTCCCTATAATAATGGTGCTCTACAAGCCTTATAATCGGGAGGAGGACTAGAAAAGACACAACAGAACTGTCACTCCCGCGATCTACCTTGGACTCTGGACTAGGGGTAATCGTAGATAAATACGGTCTAGTCACCTTGCCTACACAATATCTACCACTTACCCATTGGCCTAATGAGGAAGCGCTATATGATCCTATGCATAAACATTATTCTAATCTAACTACGCTAAGCATATAATCAAAGTAGACTAATAGCAATATAATTGAGAACATAAGCAAATAGAATAAAGTCAATTCTGATATAATCAAATAGATTAAAGTCATATTCAAAGTAGCAAGAACTAATATGAATATCACAAACAAAAATAAGAGTTTAACAAAAACGAAGATAGATCTGGACTCCAAGCTCGGCTTGACTCCTTTTAGATCTATTCCTATGTAGCTATGCTAAGGAACTATAGAGATCTAATTGAGATGGTGGCTATAGGCTTCTCTGAATTCTCTATCTAAATTCCTTAGAGAATAATGAATTCCTCTTCTCTAGGGGGGGGTCAAGGTTGTATTTATAGCCCCCTAGGAAGCACCACAGCCCTCAGATCAAACCAACTTAAACAACAATGGTGGCAGGATCTGTGAGGTTGCACCCCATTGGTGGAGGTAGCTGGGTGGCCGTCCCTGCCTTCCTAGGCACCCACCCTACCCTTTGGAAGGTGGGCCCTAGCTTGCAAGGGATGGCTTCCTGAGTTTTCTAGAGTATTCCTAAGTTGAAGTTTGCGGTATTCTCTTTATGTAAATCTGACATGTGGACCTCCTTTTGCTCTTATTCTGATAACCCCCTAGAGAAATAGACAATCACCAAAACTTGTGGAATTCTGTTAGTGATAACCCCTATAGCTAGATGGTATTCTGATTTTAGTCCTTTCTCATGCTATGTTGACGGTTAAAAAGAGTACTGATCTACCATCAACAAACTCCCCCAAGCTTACCTTTTACTCGTCCCTAAGCAAAGATAGACTCAATGATGGATCAGGAGTTGCTACAATGCTTTCATGCCTCACAAGTACACATGCATTCAAACAAGGACTCTCCTCTAGATTAGACTAAACTATTCTAACTCAAGACTCACCCATATTACCTTTCACCATGAGGCTTATAGCTATCACTTAGGTCTTGAGCAGTTGAATGGTCAAGTCGAGCACTATATTTCTTGCCCTTTGACCAACTATTATTCTGAAGTTTTTGTAAGATTTTCAAATAAAATTCAGAGTTTCTTTGTATGACCCTTTCAGGTCTCTCATTTGTGGTATTTTTGGATCCTCTCCAAGGCAAGTGAATATGCCTTCTCTCGGAATATGTAGTATTTATATCATTAAGACATAGCTGCCTTCTCTCTCCCACCCTATGTCTAATTGGCTTATGTGGAGCTCATAGGTGGGAAAGACAATTCAAATGTATTGCATAGTTAAACTACGGATCCAGAGAAACTAATTATACAATCAAGTCATATGTGCATGTGAGTGCATTGAGTGAAGTGAATGATAAGAATGATGGTAATAGTCAGGGGTGATAAGTGATGGTGAATATCTAATTCTACAATTGCTCCTTGGGGATAACATACCTCCCATATCTGAAAATAAGGACTTGGTTGCCTTTCTTTTGGGACTTTTGTCCTCTTTCTTTTATTTTCTCTCTTTTGTTAGAGATCAGCCAATCCTTTTAATGCACTGATAACAGTTGGGAGTATCAACTGAAATAACTGGAGCTTTATTGGATATGTAGAATAATACATAATGGCAATAAATATTTTTGGGTGTCTTCTCCCAATGTAGGAGTAGAACATTTTTTAGTGGATGTGGAACATGTATGGGTGAATGAATAGAGGAATGCGTACTCCCAGAGTAGGAACAGCATAGGTGTGTGTCTCCAGAATAGAAACTGTCATAGAACCGACCAAATTATAAGAGCTCAAGTGTCGAAATAATCACTGAAGCAATCAAGTTTCCAAACTTGATCCCATATAATCCTAGTAGTCAATTGAAATCTCAAAGGATATCAAACCAACTGAGCAACATACCAAGATCGTAATAAGTTTAGCACAATACATCGATTGTTAGAACACTTCACATAAGTTCACCGAAGCAACACACATCGGAGTTCACTTAAGTTATTACAAACCAAGTTCAAAGCGAAAGCAACATAGTTTTGAAACCAACATCACAAGTTCATTTTCTGATCATATCTACCAAAAGCAAGTCAGGTATGAAGACTGAGAGAGCCATGCCCAATGGTTAGTCATCATCCCCAACAGGGTGAAGACAGGTCTTGCAGAAACCATCGTAAAATATATCATCTACAACAAGTGGGAAGAAACCCTGAGTACGAGGTTGTACTCAGCTAGACTTACCCATCAAACCAAAATAAAGACACCAAGGATCATGCAAGATTACTTAAATAGTGGAGCTAGCTTGACATAGTTTGCATAAAGAGCTTAAGTTCGGTAATTAAACATTTCTTATTAGCCTCATGTTAATTAACATTAACCTACCACTATATTAGCACCTGTACTATAGCACTCACTTTATTAACATCAAACAGTAATAACCATATCAGGTTTCATCAATTTGTTCATCATCATCATCTTAGAACCATTAATTGTTTAGTGAATGCTACGTTTGCCGCTGCTCTATCAAATTCTCACTATCCGGGAGAGACGGCGATTTGAATCGATTCCTATCCAGCTAGAGGGTTATTCCTAGCACTCACCCATGCTTCCCCCATCAGAAAACAAGAGGGTTACCTTTGGTATGACTCAGGAATCGCGGCTTTGATCAGCGCTGCACTACCAGGACTGCCACTCTACTAGGACGATCAGGACTTTTAAATCACATGCCCTTGGTCTTACGCCAATGGCTCCCCACACACTGCACTTCCTCTGGTAGTATGCACTTTATACTTGCTGGTCTTCCAGCATGAGTCATACTACTAGGCTTCACGGTCGGAACCACTTATCTGGCCAAATAAGTGTTAGGCATGCGTTGACACATGACAAGAGGACATACAACGACGGTCCTTAGCTGCCACAGACGGAGTTACTACCACCTTGCAAAACTTCGCCCCACTTAAATCATTTCAACCAGGTTCTTTTCCATGATAGCAAATATAGCCAACCATGATCCAACATCAGATCCTAAAGCTCGCAGGTAATAGCACATCACCAAACTTCTACCGGTTAAAGCATGTCTAAGCTGCTGCTTAATCCTGACTCTACACCAGGGTAGGATATTATATCTGGACAAGGTAAGATATAATGTAACAAGGATTTCATAACAACTCCTAAATGTAATGCAGCAATATATATGAAAACTAGCATATTACTCAAAGTTGATAATATAGATATGAGGCTTGTAATGCTCTGGGGCTTGCCTTTCACGAACGTCGTGGGCTCGTGATTCGGGCACTCCACCTCTTATTCGGGCTCCCCATGTCCTGCTGGCTGGACCTCCATCTCTTGGGTGTTCTCCGGATCCTCTGGGTTCACCCGCTCAATCTCGTACGTGTCTTCGCCTTCTGATGCACCAATTGCATGTACGTGCAGTGAGTAAAGAATGTATGCATACAAGGAAGTGATGGATGCATCACATGGATATCTATCAGAGAACCTCAATGGACACTCATTTACGGAGTAAACTCCACAAGAAGATTACATAAGAACACCAAAAAACCTAACAAACATACAAACTAACTACACAAACCAACTGCACTTCTTACTCAACACAACAGCTCAGAGAACAGGTCATATCTGGAGATATACAGATCCAAAGACATTATTTGGGACCTTCTAGAAAGCTTATAAAATTACCTACATTTCATTTTTAGACACTTCAGCATGATTCACAAGTAAAACAAGTCGAAAATATAAAGTTACAGATTCTGTTCCAGACAAACAGAGAACAACCATATGCTGGAACCTGACTTAGAACAACTATAACTTTTGAACCACTGGGCCAAAAGCCACCAAAATTAAACCACAGCTAGAGCATAAAGTTTACAACAACTTTTGTATAAACAAGTTCTCCAGAAAACATTCTCATCATCAAGTAATTACCAGCTTTACCTCTTGCTGTCCAGAAAGGTCAATTAACCCTAACTTAATTATTTACTAACATGATAAAAGCATATTTAGTGTCAACTAAGTGACTCACCAGAACACACATGATATAAGATTACCAGAAAACCACATGCTACTCACCAAAACATTATTTATATAGCATTTATTAATTTATTCCCATAAAAGAGCATAATTAAGAGATGTAATCAAAATTACTCAGACAAATCTCCAAATATTACAGCAGCCCAAGCATGATACATAAACACCACCATAAAATTTTCAGAGCAATTGCACATGCCAAAATTTAGATATCTAATTATCAAGCAACAAGGTGCTTTTAACCATAAATTAGGAAACTTAGGCTAAACAGTGTCAAACAACAGATTTCAGATTATTCTTGTCATTCTACTACTATTAACACAATTCGTGCCAAAGTGGAGGACCAGAGCAAGCATACATTATTTATGATGACTATACAAGGATTAATGCAATTAATCAAGCATAAATTACATATCTGTCATACAGCATCCAAAAATTATGAAATAAATACCAGAGCATACTACTTCCATACAGGGCATGCCACAAAAGTTTCATCACATTTGGAGCATTACACAGAAAGTTATTAATTTCCTTTGATTTAATCAAGATTAATTCACAACAATTATTTTCACAGAAAACATGGTACATTTCATATTTTTAATCAAAACTAGACATCTCAGAGAAAGTCACAAAATTTAGTTCACCAAATTTGGAGCTCAGGAGAAGAAGATATGAATTTTGCAAGATTGAGCAAAATCTAGAAATTCGAATAAAGAAGAGGATTGAAGAATGAGACACTGACAGCGGGGCCCGCTTGACAGTGACACAGAGCAGAGGATACACGTTCGTCGTCGAATGCTCGCCGACGGTGAGGTTCTCCGGTGGATCTGAGGGCACCAGGATGTTCTGTGTGTCCTTCCGCATCGATAGAGGTAGGTGGTGTGAGAGTGCAAGCAGAAGAGCAAGGTCGCCGTCGGCCATGGTGGCTTGGCGAGGCTACTCGGGCTTACGCTGACCGTCTCCGGCCAGCAGAGCATTGGAGCGGGCTGGCTACAGCATTAGTGAGTCAGCACGGAGCCTCCAAGGTGAAAAGGGCCAACTCTCCGGGCTTCAGTGAGCTTGCTCACATGCGGGGTGGTCGCCGGCGGTGAGCGCACTGGCACGGTGACCGTGTTCCAGCTCGGTGGCGCCACCATTGGTGATAGGATGCGATGCAAAGAAAGACACTGACCTAAGCAAGCTCTAACATGACTCGAATGGATGGAAGAGAGTGAGAATGGAGCAGCGGCGAGCTTCGCTGCAGAAGGGGTCACAACGGCCGCATGCACGGCGGCGGCGCGCTCGAGAAATGCAGCTTACCTGGTGTCGATCTCCAGCAGCCATAGGGTGGACAAGGAGGAGCTCTAGGCAGACTTGGTGACGCTTAGAGAGGAGGCACAACATGAGGGAGAGAGCATGCTGAGCTCATGAAGCCACTCAGCATCAATAGCGATGGCGTCTGCCGTTGCTAGCGCGCGGAGAGAGCGAGAGAGAGGATGTGGCGAGCGTTGGTGAGAGCGGAGGATGGCGTGGTGCTCATGACGGCCTCGGTGACATGATGGGTGGGGCCAATGCCGGCGTATGGATGCCAACTGGCGCTCGGGTGCTGACGTCGTACGGCCACGACGTTGCCTGGAACTCTCCATTCAGAGTTCCATCGCCGACTGACAGAGCTACTTTATCGCTGATAATCCGACAAACTAGTGCGAGTTAGGAGATGGTGTAGTTGACAAAGTTGGAGATCTAAACGAGATCTGCATCTTTATCAATTGAAGCAAGAGCCAATTCGTCTTGCATCAGAAGATACGACGCTCCAAACTCCTTCGAGCAAACTGAGTTGTCGAGAAGACTTAGAAAATTTTCTAAGTGTCCAAACAGCATCCAAAATTGCCTTGTGATCCAAATTTGAGCATGTTGTGATCATTTTCATGAGATGACCCTAAAACAACTTTTGATCCTTATAAAATTTTCTATAACTTTTCTTTACAGTGTTTTGACATGTAAATAGTTTAAGAAGCACTTTTTAAAAAGCACAAGCAAAAAAGGTCTAGGGGTCACCCTAGGCCAAACTATAACTTAGAAGCATAATTAGAGCAAATGACCAACATGAACATTGATCCCTAAGATATGTTAAGCATAGGTAAACTATTTACTAAGGTTATAAGCACACCCTAGCACAAGATACAAAAAGATCATACATATAGAAGGCATAAATTAGAAAGACAAGCATGGTACATAAAATGACATGCTCCACATGACATGATGCTCATGAAATGAGATGATAATGATTATGCTCATGTCATGCAGGAGATAGAATACAACCATAACATTGGGGTGTTACAGAAACAGCACAAAGTGCAGTGCGTATATGTGTGTGGTACTTCCAGGAACAGAAGTAGCATATAGTGAATGTAGTGGAGTGGACATAAGTGGTTGCATACTTCTGAGCACAGAAGTAGCTAAGATCAATGGATGGAGAGCACATAATATTGACTTTAACTGCGTGACTAGTTCCTATTGACACATTTAATGCAACTACTAAAAATAGACTCTTAAACCTATCCTCAGCAACGACGTCAGAATTACTTTACATCACTTAAGCTAGGTTGTCATCCCTAACATGATGTAGAAGTGCTAGTATTGGATCTATACGCTTTTCTAGGAATAAATAAATAAATAAAGGATCTGCAAGCGCACAGATAATATTGATGTAGCATTTTAACCAGGAGTATTCAAGATATCATTATTTATATTTTTACCGCTGGGAAGGGACTTGCAATGTATAATGAGCAATGTGCACTGCATGTAATCATGGAGACCTTAACCATGTCTATATCTATCTCTCATGCAGGATAAGTGTCACATAAGATAAATATATGAATATGAATAATAAGTGACAGATCATAAATAAGAATCCATAGCCATATGATAAACATGATAATCATATCAATTAGATTACTCTAAGTCTATAGCACTAAAATGGTATTAGGACAATCTACAAGAATAAATCCTAAGTATTCTAACTATACTATCAAAGCATACAATGATTAGTGCAAGTACACCTAGCATCATCACTAGAAAAGGTTATATCTATGCATAGTGATATTAGCAAGAAAGATCAT
>Ga0182004_10002675_pt1 | contig 13962 bp, 13 predicted proteins | sample Sormic07211540_1_FD_120479 | JGI IMG/M metagenome (GOLD analysis project Ga0182004, IMG submission 120479) | Endophyte microbial communities from Sorghum bicolor roots, Mead, Nebraska, USA - 072115-40_1 MetaG | ecosystem: Host-associated > Plants > Roots > Unclassified | place: USA: Nebraska...
AAAATAAATCAGTGAATATCTTCGTGTCATATCGGCTAACCGAACGGAGCATTATCTGCCGCCACATAGTTGTAGCAGGTAAACAGAAATGGCCCAAGCAGGCGAGCAGCAAACACGCCAGGTGAGCAGTGGGGAGGCGGGCTCCGACCGATCCGTTCCGTGACCATGACCCGTGTACGTCCTCTCACGCTCCAGTGGTGTACTACAGCCACAGCGATTGCGATGCCCGCCGCCTGCCAGTTGTGTGCTGTGCGTGCCAACGTCATGTCGTCGCTGGTGCAAAGCTAGCTAGCATGCACCACCCTCCGCTAGCTAGCTTAGGGTTGGAGACGCGGCTCTACCGCTCTAGGGCAACATGTACATGCATGTTGTGGCACACACTGGTGCATGGTGGTCCGCCGGTACGTACACACGCTTCGATCGGGCTTCAGTCATCGGATGGACACTGTTCTTCACTGGGGAGGAAGAAATCATCATCAAATGGACACTTCACACTTCACACTTGGACAGTATAATGGAAACATCAGCTTGCTGTACCATCACCTGGGGGCAGAAAATTGTTGCGAGTTATTAGCGACGAGGCACGGAGGCAGGCAGCTGGTCTCAGATCTCTCCAGCACCCTGCAACTTTGCTCCCTGCTTGGTGCCATATGCATGCATGGACGTCAACTTTGGCATGGGTCGCACTCACATCCATGTCTCATAGTATGTGGAGTGGTAAAAGGTTGCAGTACTAACTTGTGTGCAGATCAAGCAAGACGAAGCTAGCTCCCCGTTTCTGCACTTGACTTCCACAAAGAATATATACGCCACATGGGTTTCTGCAAGCTCACCTTACTTCCATACAAAGAAGCGGAGAATAGGATTTCTTCTGTTTGGAAGGGAAGGAAGATAAAAAAAACCCATTGAACACACTTCTGTTGGCACGTTACAACAGAACATGACATGCGTACATTCAATGTAGCGAACGTCACTTTAACAAAAAAAAGAAGAAGAAGGGGGTAAGGCACTACGGAGTACTAGCAGATAAGGCCGCCTCCAATTCCGGGGGCTTAATAATGTGTAACAAACAAAGCCAACCAGAACACATTGCAAGAGTCGTCCACTCTCCACTCCATTGGGCAAGAGCCAAGATTGGCTCTGAAAAGGAGAGTCTGTTCCAAGTTGCAACAGTCCACATGGGAAAGCAAAAGGAGGAAATACACACAGGTAGAGTTCGTTGCATTGCAGCAAGGGTTCATGAACCTGACTGACCCCCTACTGTAGGTTTTTATCACCAACTGATGATGTGCTTATCTTCAGCACGGCCGTATGAACCTCGCTCGCTAGAGCGAGTAGACTAGATGGATAGGGAAAAAAGAATGCATGTTAGTTAGTACAGTAGTACTACACCAGTCCCTCCAGGCATATCAAATGAGGCTACAACAAGCCTGACGTTTCTTTGCTGAAGGCTGCAGCATGCATAGGCGTAGCTCCAATTCCCCTGCAATCAATCACCTTTCGTCTCCCTCCGCCTCCGCCTCCGCCCCGCCCCCTGCTGAAATCAAATGATCCTACTACACCAAAAAGCAAAGATTTTAGGCGGCCTTGTCTCTTCTGCAAGCAGCCACCCCGAGCAGCCAGGATCGCCGGATCGGAGCCCCACATGCCACGCGGCTAGTACCACCACCTTTTCCTCCGCCTCCACCCCCGAAAGGCAGAAGAACCACCATGGTGAAAGTGAAAGCAGCAAGAAGAGATGCATCCGTCCACATATATATAACCACGAGAGATCTCTCATCAATCTTGTCAACCAACAAAGCACACCCAGCCAAACAAATGCCGCAGTAAAAAAAAGTGCCACTCACCGTTACTCTATCTCTACTACTGCATCTGCATGGCCTGCATCGGCTGACACACACAAAGCCCGCAACTGTCAAAGCAGAGAAGAAGATAAAAGCTGAAGTACTAGTACTATGTATTGATACTGTACTGTACTACTAGTATACAATGCTGATGCATACGGAGTTACAACACTGACTGCATGATACTGCCAGAGTGCAGACTTGAGAGCAGAGTATATGCTGGCGCGGAGGGCCGCACTGTTTAGATTAGAGATGAAATTTTTTTTTGGTGTTACGTCGGATGTGTCAGAAGGATGTCTTTTTAGAAACTAATAAAAAACAAATTATATAGCTTGTCAGAAAACTGCAAGACAAATCTATTAAGTATAATTAATCTGTCATTAGTATATGTAGGTTACTGTAGCACTTAAGGCTAATCATGGAGTAAGTAGACTTAAAAGATTCATCTCGCGATTTTCAACCAAACTGTGTAATTAGTTTATTTTTTTATGTACATTTAATGTTCTATACATGTGTCTAAAGATTCGATAGGATGGATGAAAAAAATTTAGTCAGAAAACTAAACAGGGCCCAAGACTGGACGTGAGGAAGATGACTGGACTGGACTACTGGAGGCGGCGGCTGAGAGGCAGAGGGTTACAGGTACAGTACGCTGCGGGGCCCGCCGCGCAGAGAGTAGGCGGAGGAGTCGCCAGCCACAAGGCCCCAGAGCAAAAGAAAACAAAGTTGCCAATTCGGGTTGACCCCTCCATTAATCCCCGCGACGGCGGCCCCAGCGGCGCCTCGCTCCGCGGATCCCTCGCCCGCGCTCCCCACATCCTGTTCCTGCCGTGCCATTTACCATGCTGCCCTTGCCCCTCCGCTGAATCTCTACGTACTGCTACAGCACAGCAGGGCACGACGGCCTACACTTAACCAAATCCTGCCACGCTACAGCTAACTAATCCTACACATGACACACATACCACCACCACCACCACCACTGCGAGCCTCCTGCGCCGCTGGTCCGTCCGCGTCCGGTCGGCAACGAGTCCGCCCCCGCGGCCGGCCCGGCTGCTATATAAATCCACCCGACTCGCTTCCTCTCCTCACCACGTCTCCCCCCCTCACCTCTCCCCTTGCCACCTCACGCGCGCTCCTGCTCTTGCGCTCTTTTGGCTTCGCCGAGGCCAAGCATAACAAACTCCCTCTCTCTCTCTCTGTGTCTCTGCTCCCTGCACGGAGGACGGAGCGGACGCATGGGGTGGGGGTGGACGGCGCTGGCGGCGGCAGGCGCGGTGGCGTACGTGGTGGTGAAGCTGATGGAGGTGCTGTGGTGGCGGCCGCGGCGGGTGGAGCGGCACTTCGCGCGGCAGGGGATCAGGGGCCCCCGCTACCGCTTCTTCGTCGGCTGCGTCCGCGAGATGGTGGCGCTCATGGTGGCCGCCTCCGCCAAGCCAATGCCGCGCCCCTACCGCTCCCACAACGTCCTCCCGCGCGTCCTCGCCTTCTACCACCACTGGAAGAAAATCTACGGTACGCCAACGTCCATGTTTCTGTTCGTGCTTATCCGACCAACGAGTCCATTCCCTTCCCCTGTCTCTCCACACCAGGCAGAGTTTCTCCAGGCTCTGTTTCCCCGGTCTCTCTCTCTCTGGCGCCTGCTGCTTCCTCCTCTGTTCGGTTACGGTGGTGGTACGGATTGACCGAGCCCAATCGGCAAGAGGGGAGGGAGCCAATCTCAATCAACATGATGAGCAAAGCAAGGCAGAGACCACAAGCACCAACATGATCAAGTTGCGGTTGCGCCATGCGTCTGGTTCAATCCCAGGATGTTGCTTGCTGCCGCCTTTGGGTGACATGCATTTAGTGGCATGTCGAGGCGAGCCTCCTGGGTCTGTCGGAGCGGTTTGCCGTAGTTGTCTCTCGTTTTCGCTGTCCCCCGGCTGCAGCCCGGTTAGGTGGCCAGGGTCTATTTCCTACTTGCCGCGGCCCTCGACATGAGCCTACACGTCTCCCTTTCTGCTCCCCCGCCACCACCGCGCCCCGCCCGCCACCACCGCATTCCCGTCTCCATCGCATTCAACTCCAGCTTAGCCCTGCGCCCGCCGCCTCCGGGCGCACCCGCCGCGACTTGTCCCTGGCCCAACCGTCGCCACGCCACGCCGCTCCCGCTGCGGCCACCACCTGCTCCACCATTCTCCTCGTGTCGTCTTGTGATCCCTGCCTGCCTGCCTGCTGGGTGCTGGCTGGCTACAGTGTCTAGTGCGGCAGTGCGTGTGTACAGTGTAATGCGGCGGGCGCGGCACAGCACAGCACAGCACAGGGGGCCGGGTATCGTAACGTACCTGCTCCGCGCGTACGTACGCATGTTGTGCCTGCGTCTGCATCGCCGGCACCTCGCCCTGCCATGTCCTGTCCCTGCCCCCTTGGCAGCTGGCGGGGATGCTGCTGATGTGGCGGAACATGGCCTCCCTGCCCTGCCCCCCCGCCCCCGCCCCCCCAATCATTGGCTGCCTCGTCGGCTTGTCACGCTCACGCCCCGTGCCTTCCTCCAGGTTCCACGTTCCTGATATGGTTCGGCCCGACGCCGAGGCTCGCCGTCGCCGACCCGGACCTCATCCGGGAGATCCTCCTGTCCCGCGCCGACCACTTCGACCGCTACGAGTCGCACCCGATGGTGCGCCAGCTCGAGGGCGAGGGGCTCGTCAGCCTGCGCGGCGACAAGTGGGCGCACCGCCGCAAGGTGCTCACGCCGGCGTTCCACATGGAGAACCTCAAGGTCAGTCAGCCTTTCACTGCTGCGATGCGATGCGATGCAACAGCCTTTGTGTTCTTGTCGTTGTCCGTGCTGAATTGTGGTGCGCGACGCAGCTGCTGCTGCCGTTCGTCGGGCAGACAGTGGTCGACATGGTGGACAAGTGGCACGACATGGCCGCCGCGGCGTCCGGCGAGGTCGAGATCGACGTGTCCGAGTGGTTCCAGGTGGTGACGGAGGACGCCATCACCCGCACGGCGTTCGGCCGGAGCTACGAGGACGGCAAGGCCGTCTTCAAGCTCCAGACTCAGCTCATGGCCTTCGCCTCCGAGGCATTTCGCAAGGTCTTCATCCCTGGATACAGGTAATATAATAGTAATATAAATCAATCAATCAGTGTGACGTCATATTTCAGTGTTTTGCACTATAACTAATAACTAATCAGGCAGAGGAATGACATGACATGGTTTGATGCGTGCATATCTGTCTACAGGTTCCTGCCGACCAAGAAGAACACGAGCTCGTGGAAGCTGGACAAGGAGATCAGAAAGAACCTGGTGACGCTCATCGGCCGGCGGCAGGAAGCTGCGGACGACGAGAAGCTCAGCGGCTGTGCCAAGGACCTCCTCGGCCTCATGATCAGCGCGAGCAGCAACGGCGGCAAGGTGAGCCCCATCACCGTCAACGACATAGTGGAGGAGTGCAAGACGTTCTTCTTCGCCGGCAAGCAGACCACGTCGAACCTCCTGACATGGACCACAGTCTTGCTCGCCATGCACCCCGAGTGGCAGGAGCTCGCCCGACAGGAGGTACTCCAAGTCTGCGGGGCGCGTGACATCCCCTCCCGCGAGCAGCTCGCCAAGCTCAAGACAGTAAGCTCCCTGTCCCCCTTTGACAAACCACCACTTCACCAGACTAAAACAACGGCCGGATGAGCTGACGCATGCTATGCTGCTGGCAGCTCGGGATGATCCTGAACGAGACGCTGCGGCTGTACCCGCCGGCTGTGGCGACGGTGCGCCGAGCCAAGACCGACGTGGAGCTCGGCGGGTGCCTGATCCCGCGCGACACGGAGCTGCTGATCCCGATCATGGCCGTGCATCACGACGCGCGGCTGTGGGGCGCGGACGCCACGCAGTTCAACCCGGCGCGGTTCGCCAAGGGCGTGGCGCAGGCCGCCGCGCACCCCACGGCGTTCATCCCGTTCGGCCTGGGCGCGCGGATGTGCATTGGCCAGAACCTGGCGCTCCTCGAGTCCAAGCTCACGGTGGCCATCATCCTCCAGCGGTTCGACTTCCGGCTGTCGCCCAGCTACCTCCATGCGCCGACGGTACTGATGCTCCTCCACCCGCAATACGGGGCGCCCGTGATCTTCCGGCCGCGATCATGTGAGCCGTCCGATCGCGACAATCGGGATATGTGAAGAGATGATGGAGATTATACTAACCTTGTCAGTGACAATTGCGCCTGGCATAATGACCAATAACCCCCTCCGCAGGCTCAGGATGTGCTGCTTTGCCTTGAAGAGCAGAGACCATAGGAGCAAAGCTAAGACTACCACCAGTCCACCAGGGACAAGTGACTAGAAGAAGCACCACCGTACTGTACTAAGTACTAACAAATATATATCCTGCTGATGCTGAAGATGCCAGCTGCAGCTTAGATTAGTAGAGCAGATTAGAAGGCTTGACCAGTGCCTCCCAATTTTTCAGTCTTTTGGGTTGATGATTTTCCTTCCTTCCATCTTTGGATGAGGTTTTGCCGGGTGTGGTTGGTGTATGAAGTATTGCAAATTGTACACATGTCGTGTTCCGTTCGTTCTTTGATTTTTTTTATGATGATACATGGGAGGAAAAGGTGAGCAGGGAAAAGAGAGCGCCAGGAAAGGGGAATGCAGGCGTTCATGGAGATGCATGCATGATGTTAGGATCGTGGCGCCACAGTGCGTCTGTTTACTTCCCTGTCATTGTTCTCTCGTCTGTCTCCCTCCTCTGTGGTCCTCTTTGCGATGCAGCCAGAAGCCATTAAAGGAAGAGATGGGTGCCCTGCTGGGTGCTGGCCATTTAAGAGTGCCTTGCAGAGGGAACAAACGGTGTGCCAGTGCCATAGACAGACGGCGGCAGCCAAGAAAGTGGAGCCACTGTGGATAGATAACCAACCAGGCTGATCTGATCACAGCGACGGACGGCGTAGGAAATCATCAGGGTGTGCTGTGATGTGCCAGCAGCGCCACCACCCCCATCAGCAGCAGCTTCAATTCATTCATTGCCTTGCCACCTCTCTGCCTGCGAGGGCATCAAATGTGTTTGCGCCCAAAGCCAACGTACGAGTACTACGGCACGGTGCCCCGCCGGCTAGCTGTCACCGGCCGCGGGCCGACCAGAGGACCAGAACTGTAGCGGCCGATGAGGCTCGCCTCCTCCCCATAAAGGTGCTGCTGCATCGGACCGCGGCGAGGAGTGGTGGGGGGCCTGGCCCTGTCGTGATGGTGGTGGTGGTGGCGCTCGGGCCTTCCGCAACTGTTCATCTCCTCTCCACTGTCAGACTGCGCTGGCCGGCACCGGCACCGGCACAGCAGCGCTGCCACACCGCATTGCATGCGTGAAATGGGATTGCCCACCTGTAGCTGCAAATGCTGCTGGATTGGCCACTCCACTCCACTGGTTGTGGGGGAGCAGTACTACTTGCGACAGGCAGGCGCGCTGCTCTTGGGATCTGCAAAAAATGATTCAAATTTAGTTTTGGATCTGGATCATGCTTCATGCCAAGTACAGCTCAGATTCGTTTCATGCAACACAAGAACTCGGCTCTATTACTCAACTGCTTACCAGTTCTGACGGGATTAAACAATCTGCAGGTTTCCATACAGCCATCGTTGTCTTGCCTTGCCAGTAGAATGTCTTAGTAGGCCTCCAGAATTTAGAGATATATAGCCAAGACTGATGCTGCTCAGTAGACTGATATGTGGACTGTGGTTTGTTGGACTCATGCTGCTGCTTTGTGTTAATAAAACTTCAAAGAATCAGGGGCACAAGCTGCGGAAACCACAGTGTACTCCCATAGCACAAGAAAGCCGCCGTCCAGAGGTAATGAAAACCCAAAGCACCTACCATATGCCTACTACTCCAATCATTGATCGGCGGGGTGTCAGTGTGCATTTGCACAACGATTTTTACACTCTCTACCCCAATGGACTGTTCCTGAGCATGATGCCGATACGTAGTAGTGTAGGTATAGTTGCCAGCATGCAGAGCTCCTTTTTACCTCTTTCGTGAAAAAAGGCAAAGGCATTGACAGAGCATACATGCAGCAGCCAGCCACTGCAGTACTGCACTGGCCAGGTGGAGCGCAGGCTCTTCTTCCCACCTGAGGTAGCTGCCTCCATCAAATGCCTTTCTCTTCTTCCCAAGGCCAATTGGGCAAGGGGAAAACTCATGGCTGCACAACATCCAACACCTCATTGCGTTGCGCATCCTTACCCACAAGATATTGCCTAACTCCTTTAGTGCTGTCGCTTCATTTCTACCCACCTTTTTCCTTGCAGAAATACTGAAACATGAGACGGTGAAACAAACTAGAAATACTGAAACATGAGACAGTGAAACAAACTATCAGAATTTGGAATTATAATGATTTGGAGTATTTACTACAGTATCACTGAAGTCTTGCACCTAGCCGGTAAAGCAGCCACCAGACTCCAGAACACACAACTGAAAGTTACATGTTACTTTGAACTGTCGCTTTGATGTTCTATACCTATTAATCAATGTCATTTAATTCGGAATTTGGGCCAGGGTAATGTTAGAGATCTCCAAAGGGGTCCACACCCTTGTTCCTCTCGAAGGGAAGTTCTAGATTTGTAGAACCCATGTGTTTCTGGTCCCCATAACGGAAGGCATGTGCCAGAGGGCATCCTTCCTTGCCCTCCATGCTAGTGAGATGACATTTTTCTTCCTATTCTAGCAACGCGCCATAAAGAAATGAGGCAATGGGCATGCTAAAGAGCATGTGACCCCAACACGCTGCATAATTACCTTTGTGATTAGAATAAACATGCAATGGGTTAAACCCTCTTGATTGTTTTCATGAATAGGGTCAGGGCTAACTATTATATATCACAGAACTGAGAGCATAGTGTCCTCTATTACCCCTAGCCGACATGCGAAGCATGCTTTGTTATCAAAATTAGAGGGCCTAGAAACACCTTTACCATCACTATGGCAGCATGAAAAGGCGTGAATTGTAAACAATTAAGCAACTTATGGACGAGTTTTCAGGAAGAGTGTATGTTTTAGCCGCACTAGGAGGGCTAGGACCGTTGCACAGCATGGTGTAAAAACATCTGACTGCATGGGACCGCATTGACATTTCTGAATGATCCTACTATATGATACATATTCATGACATGCTGCAAAAGCATACACTAGTGTGCAACATTAGATTTCTGCATGCAATGATCATAACAGGGGCTTACTTCCTTTTTCGGGCTCATCATTCAAGTGATTGAAGCATGCAAAGAGGACTTTCCAGTAGCAAATGATGAGAATACTGGCTTAGGACTTTAGGATGGATGGATGCATGTTGCAGGATGATATGAATTCAAAAATGGATATTGCGAGCAGCAAAGAGAGGGAAAGTAAGGGGAACGGCACAAGTGGATCTCTTAATACCAGGGAATCGCCTCTTGTCCTTTCTCTACTGTAGTACCTTTTATTTGTTGATTTGTGCAATCAGGTTCCCCTACTAGGGGCAACCCACAGCTGCTTATACATCTCACCAATAATCTCCACCTCTCATCTGCTAGTCAACTATGTGAATCTCTAGGAACCTTCTTTCTTACAACAATCAATAAAGGTATTCAGTCTTCGTGCCACATTATTTATCCTGCAAAAAGAGATCGCAGGATCATAAAACTTGAATAACTCAACCCTTCAATAGTTGCATATTATATTATAGTACTGAATTCGCCAGCTAATGCAAAGTAGCTGAATCAAAGCAAACTCCATGTGATGAAAACAGATAGCACTTCTATACTGGCATTTTTACATTACCATGCAAAATAATGACTTAATCAGAATACATGCATGTGTACTACCACTATATTAAATTAAATTAAATTAAATGAACTACAAGTTGGACAAAAAAGGCTATGAAGTGTACTCATACATAACGTCCAAGTGGTGAAGCAAAACTGTCATTACAAATAGGGGCTACTAGTACAAAAATGGCACCTCGTTACCTTTTTTAAGTCAGACCAACTGAAAACAAATTGACATAGTACATTTTCGTACAATCATGGAGGGGTCGCTTGTTAATCCATCCAGTGCAGCCACTCATCTACTATAAAGACCGTTATGTACTTGTGTAATTAGTATATTACTAAAAATAATATGAGATACAATGTATCAAATATGCATGTTAATTCATTAAGTGATACAGGAAGACCCAGCATCACAGCAAAAAGCCCAAAACATTCAAGCTAAACTCTCAAAATGATAATATAACAATGGTAATACTAAAAACGACATTAGTTTTATTTCCATGTTGTTTGTAAAATAAGCTGATCTGTTTACTTTTCTTTTTCAAAAGCAAATACAACTGTTGTTAACAAATGCCTAGGCAATACATCACGCTCGATTCTTTATGAGATTTGAGAAGACATCAGAGAAATATCTTGTCAGCTAGTTGCAAAGGTAAGTTATGTTTTTTAGTCGTTTCTCTGAAGCACCTACAGGGTGTAGCTATCCTGGAGAAACTGATTGACACAAAAATAGAAAACTAAAGGCCACAGCAAACAATAACCAATGAGCCACAAAGGTTCGAATCAAATTGAGGCCTGGTATGGAAACATAACAGAGCACAAGCTGGTCCACCATTGGTATTTTTTTTCAAACGGTCCACCATTGCGTATTGCAAAAACGGTTCTACCACCAAACAGACCTGATATTGAAGAAAGCAGTGAACAAGTGACAGAGAATACATATAAAAGTTTCCTTCAGCCGTACCTTCCGGCATAGACCAAATTACAGGATCCAGAGGGTCTACCGTCACATGGCACAGCAGATCCTACAGAAAGCTTCCCGTCTGTTAACAAACTGTACCTCCGACAGCCGTCCGACCATCGTCTGCACAGCTGTGATCGGGGTGTGGAACGGCGTATTTTAACAAAGACAAACAGCCCCCAAGCTACCCCTCAATTCCGATACAGCCACAGCAAACAAATCACAGGGACACGCCAACCAAACCTTCTCCCAACTCTAAAAATATGATGAGCAGAGCATGCTTGGAGTTGGAATGCACACCCCTGTGAATCCAGCTCATAGACTTACCCTCAAAGACGCCAACTCAATATAGTTATACTACCATTACAGGACCCCAGTACATTCCCTAAGATCCTTGGCAATTGTGCTACTCTAATTCTTCATCAAGTAGCACTTTTGTTTCCGGCCTAATTTGATTAAGTTGGCAAAGTAAGTTCATACCAAATTCTTGTAGCCCTTGTCATCCTTGAATTGTGCTAATATGCTGGGGGAGTAGTAGACAGCAGCAGCGCGCTAAGCTGCTTCATGATGATTGGAGTCCTTTCAGCTTTTATGGCCCTCAAAGCAAGTCAGTTGCTCCTCTACCTTTATGTTAATTGATAAATGAATTCAATGCTCTTGTTAACTGCATCCACTGACATGCACAGTACAGGGAGCAAAGCAAGATCGGTACAAGTTTTTCACTACCATAACTTCTAGTGGGGTTTGACACAACAACATGGTCCAATCTGGAAAGGAACGCACAAATAAAACACACTGTATATTTGGATATCCCAGAATTCAAGAAAAGTAAATGGATACCTGCTAGCGTTACATATCTCGCACATTGTAATGTGTAATGTAATGTTCTATCCACACGTTTGTACCAGTCTTTATGATTTGATAATGAGGAAATACAGGTTAATAGTTAGTATCCACTTAAATAGCTACTAAGGTGCTAATCATGAGAACTCCGAATAATTATCCAAAGAACTTGTTTCGTATCCTACAATGAATCGGACGATCACTGGATAGGGACGGGAAGAGAAAGAAAAAGGCATGATTAATGCTAATAGCTAACTCAGTGGATTCTTATTCACTTGAAAGATGCTAAAAGGGGCTTATCTTTAATCAGCATTTGCCAGAGGACAGATGAATTTGAACAAAAAAAAGTACAACATCAAATCTTTCATATATGTAGCCTGTTAGTGCTAAATCACATGAAGACACCCAGTTTCCTTTTTCTTTTTTTTTCCTTTTTTGGTTTTTTTGTGTGCGTGTGTGTTTGGGAGGGGGGGGGGGACATATGGAACTATTTAGCAAATACACACCTACTATATAAATAAATCATGTTTGTCATATTAACACTATATCTATCTCCAAAATAAATAAAAAAGCAAAAAAATGGTGCAGATACCACAAGACAAATGACTAACAAAACAAAAAATATAGTTGAAAGCTAACACCCTTTACCACTTAAGCCAACTGAACAAGATCTGGAGAAAACTGGGGAGACATGTTTTACAAAGCTTTAAGTAACTAGTTTTAATAGAACATAAAACTCACTTAAATCACACCTTATCCTGTAGGGTCATTTTGAAGTTCTCTTAAAATGAACATAAGTGACTACCAGTGTTTTTTTAGGGCAAATGGTCCAGTCATATTTATGTACATAAGCATACTATAGATCATAATCGACAGACTGTGTTATTATAATTAATGTTGGCGTATATTTTTCTCAAGATACTAATATAAATATCTAATAGACTGAACATTATCTTTCTGAAAATAAAAGATTCAAAAATTTTCTTAAGCATCAGCTAAACACAAACTACAGTGATATCATTTTTTTATTGAACTCGCTTAAAAATTTCATCTATGAAGGTTTCACACCAGAGCACCATGCTAATGATTACTATGCCAATCTAATGTGTGCATTTATTTATTTGTTAATGTTTATCCCTAGTCCCTCTGTCTGCAAAACAATGCAATTATGGGATGCGTGCCAGTCAAATTGACTCAAGTTTAACCAAGTTTATAGTAAATAGTATTAATATTTATGTCTCTAAATAAATTTATTATAAAAAATTCTATAACTAATATAATGATATTTATTGAATTGCATTCTTTTGTGGACCGAGGGAGTAACTTTTAAGCAAAGATCCTGCCTGACATTCAAACTTGACATATGTGGTCAATGACACAAAAAGGACAAAGGCACAAAATTTACCAATAATTTATAATACAAACAATGTTTATCAAAAATCACATAAATATTCTTTTGAAGAACCAAAAGGTTGACTAACCTATATATTACCAAATTAATTAACGCATAACTAGTTACAGGCCACAAAGAAAAATACCAACATTGGAATATGTGATTCATACCTGTTGTGTCAGATGCAAGAGCAGGCACCTTGATGATGCCATTTCATCCATAAATCCAAGCCATCACATGTCATTCACATTATTCTGCTCCTCTTTTCTAAAAGTGCAATACCACGTGTGTAACAGGGAACGGTGGGCTGGTAGTCTGGGACTTTAGGCCAATAGAAATGTGGCCAACTTAGTTACTAGCTTACTGCACTGGCCATTTCTCCAATCCTCCTTATTGTGGCAGGTTCAACCAGCACAAAGGTATTACCACCTTGAACTTATAACATGAACTGTACTTCCTGTAGTCTGGCATGGATAGGCTCATGGAATAAAGAAGTCATTTAAGAGCAAGAACAGTCCAGATATATCATACATGAGTATGCAGAAGGTAAATGAAGCAGATATATCTATCTGAAGCCTGACACCAACTCATCAATATGCCACTGTTTGCCTAAGGCAAATAATTGGTAAGTCACTGCAATTACATAAGAACAGCTAAACACAAAGCTGTCAATGAATGCCTATTGCACAACAACCGTGCATGATATCGGGAGTGAGGACCATATTATCGCTGTAAGCATGGCTGATGGCAGAACATACTTCAGGCCCATGCTAGCCCAGCATTTTTTGGTATTCAAATTCAGTAATGAGTATGTTTACTGGATCTGAACCTGTGATGACTGCTCTGCTTTCATCCCTGCTTACATCCGCTTTATCCCAAATTTCAAATGCAGTTGTGATTTAAGGGGTTATAGCTCTGGCTGCAGCACAGCCAATACCCTATTTTGTACAGCCCTATCTCAGTATTGCACTGTAAAACTCACTTCCTCATAGAAACTAACTGATTTGCCCTCTGCAGCTGAAGGATCAACTTGAGCTGAGTCAAGGAGTTGCCATGCTGGCCACATAAAAGCAAAAGTGTGATTGATGCAGTCCAGTAATACAGTAATCTCAGCATTTTTGAAAAAAAGAAGAAGAAGAAGAA
>Ga0182004_10002676_pt1 | contig 13960 bp, 13 predicted proteins | sample Sormic07211540_1_FD_120479 | JGI IMG/M metagenome (GOLD analysis project Ga0182004, IMG submission 120479) | Endophyte microbial communities from Sorghum bicolor roots, Mead, Nebraska, USA - 072115-40_1 MetaG | ecosystem: Host-associated > Plants > Roots > Unclassified | place: USA: Nebraska...
CAGAGGTTTCTGAGTATTTTTTTTACGACAGTTTTGAATTCATGCGAGTATCTGTGAATGTTTGAGGACATATATGAGCTGTGATGTTTATTGTAACATTGTTGAGCCCATTATGTGGTTGTAATAGGAAATAAATCTTGTAATAGGATGATTACAGTTTTGTTGTAATAAAGTGTGCATGAACAGTGCCCGTGATTTTGTGTATAATTCAATGTATGCATGTTCTGCATGGTGCCCAAGCAGTGGAACAGCAGCATCAATGTCAACCTGCATGTGCATGGAGTTGCATGGCAACCATTTAATGCAGCTGCATGACTTGCAGTTTTGCAAAATATTTTGGTAAGTAAACAGCAAAAGCAAAATAGTTGTTGTCAGATTTTTGGTGTGCTGAACATTCTCTTTGAGAATTTGCAATTTTGCAAAATAGTTCAGGAACTAAACAAGGCCATAGCCTAACAGGGTGGAGAACTGTGTGAAGAGGGCGACATGAATGAAGAGATTAAACACTTCACTTGCTGTGAGGTTGACATGTAGGGCCAGACCTCTCGTATAACACCTCCTTCCATACAGTACATATATAGTGGCACATAGTACCCCTCATGATTTCTTTTTGTTGACTAGACTAGATCATACCCTCCTGGATTCAAGGGAAGTGCCATTCAATGGGACACTGTAGATTATCCCTAAACAAAACCAACCAAAGCACCCCGTATGTAATGAATGAGGTGTTTTTTTTCCTCTTTCATTTGCTCTGAGGTCCGTTGGAGTGATGAAGGTGATTAGTACTATGAGTGAGTGTAATGTAACGGCACTCCCAATGCAGAAACTATCATGGTTTCTATAAACATTAATTGCAGTGCCACCTAAACATTTTGCTGATGTGGCAATATAGTTATTAAAGAGAGAGACTACAAATCATAGAAACTAGGTCTAATGTCTACACAAAATCCAAGACATAAAGTGATACGATTGGCTAAGAATAGAGAGAGAATGAATGTGATTGAATATAAAAATATTCTATAGAAATTATGCATTGTTACTATAGTTTCTATATATATATATAGTGTCTATAAAAAATTTAATAGGTATGCATTCGGAGTGCTCTAAGGAGAGGATAGTAGGCTCGTAAAGCCTGAGAAGGGAGGGGAGGGGAGGCCCCACGGAGGAGTGGGGGTCGGGAAGGAGCAAGAGCCACTTGCGTGCTGGCCTCTCCCACTGTTGTGACTGGTGCCACCTCCTTTCCCTTCTTCCTCCGTGCCGTGCCGTGCCGTGCCCTGCCCCAATCCCTCAGCAGCCTACCAGGGAGGAGGTACCAGCCGAGAGAGCGCCCGAGCCTACCACAGCTGCAGCAGTGCTGCTCTGCTGTGTTCTGCTCTCGTCCCTTTTCCACCCTCTCGTCTCGTCTCACCTCACACCTGCTTGGCCGCTTTTCTCCCCTTTCCCCCTCCTCCTCCTACTCCTCCTTCCAATCAGACCAATCTGTTCGTCTCGTCTCCCCCAGCACCAATACCATCCCTCTGCTCCGGTGTTCCGGCTCTCCCACCCACCACTAGCTCTTTAGCTTCCTGTTCACTTGCTCGCTGTTGCTGTTGCTGTTCCCGTCTCCCCCCGTGCTTGTGCTTCCCCTCACTAGTCGTCTCGTATCCTCGTCCTCGTCCTCTCCTCTCTCTCTCTCCCACCTGCCGCAGCCGCCGCCCTGCCCGCTTCCCCCTCCCGTCGTCCTCTGGTCAAAGCCAGCGGCTCCCAAGATTTGCCGCTGCTTCCCTTCCTGGAGGAAAATCAAGCCTGAGCGGCGAGAAATCAAGGAGGAGGGAGGGAGTGAGGGAAGCAAGAGGAAAGGAAGCCAAGCCCTTGCGGCCGTGCCGTGCCTGCTCCCTCGGGGCATTCAATTGGCGCCAACAGTGGGCGGGTGGGCGGCTGCTACAGCACGGCGGCCTCCATAAATTAGCTCCCCCCGCGTCGGCCCCTTCCGTCCCCCTGTCGTCTCGCCCCGTGTCGCCACCGATCGGCCCGTCGTCGATCACGCGGACGCCCGCCGGAGCATGCGCCTCGCGGGCCTCGTCCGCCGGAGAAGAACCATCATCATCATCAGCCGCAGCGCCAGCGCCCGGGAGGAGATGTAGCTCTAGCTCCGCGGCCCGCGAGGAAAAGGAACGGGGAATGACCGTTACGGCACGCGGGAGGAGCGGCGGCGGGGTCGGGATGGAGGAGAAGTGCGACGCGCCCGGGTTCGGCTTCCTGGGCCTCGACCGGATGCGCGTCCTCCTGCCGCCGCTCCGCCTGCCGGAGAAGCTGTCGGCCAGCAGGACGCTGCGGACGCACCTCTTCACCAACTACCGGATGCGCAAGGTGCGGGACAGCTCCAGGTGGCTCATCCCGCTCTGGGTCACCATCTGGGTCTTCATCGCCTCCCTCCTCTACCTCCGGATGAGCTACCAGGCCGTCGACAAGCGCCGGGAGTCGCTCGCCATCATGTGCGACGACCGCGCGCGCATGCTCCAGGACCAGTTGAACGTCAGCATGAACCACCTCCAGGCGCTCGCCATCCTCGTCTCCACCTTCCACCACTCCAAGACACCCTCCGCCATCGACCAGGTACTCTGTTGCTGCTGCTGCTACGACTGCTATGCTATCGTAGTTCCTCCACCTCAATCCGAATCCAAGCAAGATTTCTCCGTCATCGGCCGTGGCGAAATCAACCTTTGCCTGTCGTTGCTGCAGAAAACGTTCGCGTGGTACGCGGAGAGGACGGCGTTCGAGCGGCCGCTCACGAGCGGGGTCGCGTATGGGGTCAAGGTCACGCACGCCGAGCGGGAGCAGTTCGAGCGCCAGCAGGGATGGAGCATCAAGAAGATGTACTCCTCCAAAACCAAGAAGCAGTCGCAGGGACAAGGGAACGGCGAGGACGCCGAGGTGCGGGAGCCGGCGGAGGAGTATGCTCCCGTAATCTTCGCGCAGGACGCCTACAAGCACGTCATCTCCTTCGACTTGCTATCCGGCGCCGTGAGCATTCGCTCTCCCCTCTCCTCACCTCCCCTCGCAAGATTTCATCTTTTTTCACAGAGCCAGGCCCACGGCCGTAAAAAAAAGCTGCAATCTTTGGTGTTCACCATGTGCTCATCTGTTGCTACCCCCTTTTTCACCTCGGATTTTTTTTTTGCCTTTGTTTTAATCCGGGGCTCAATTACTCATATTAAAAAAAATAAAAAAATGCCACGAGCAACAGGGGCTATCCATCCACTAATCTCTATTCCTCCTTTTGCTCTTATTACAGGATGACCGCGACAACGTGCTCCGAGCTAGAGAATCTGGGAAGGGTGTTCTTACTGCTCCTTTCAAGTTGCTCAATAATCGCCTCGGAGTGATCTCCACCTACGCTGTGTACAAGTATGAGCTTCCCCCAAATGCCACGCCACAGGATCGCATTCAGGCTGCTATAGGGTAAGCTTTTCATGAGTCCGGCCCTCCTATTTCCAGTCAGGAATCATGCAACTGAATTACCGCCGGCCTTTTGTGTGTTTGTGTGTGCAAACAGCTATTTAGGTGGCATATTTGACATTGAAGCGCTTGTTGATAAGTCGCTTCACCAGCTCGCGGGCAAGCAATCCATCATGGTGAACGTGTATGATACTACTAATGAGAAACCGATCAGTATGTATGGTTCAAATGATACAGGAAGTGGCATGTGCCAGGTCAGCACACTGAACTTTGGTGATCCGACGAGGAAGCATGAGATGCACTGCAGGTGATTTATTCCTTCTTAAAATGTGTTACCCCAGTAGTCTATTCTTTGTAAGGCTCTGTGTCTCATCTGTTTCTCTTTAATAGGTTCATTCAGAGCCCACCTTGGCCTTGGCTGGCAATAACGACATCAATTGGAATTTTTGTGATTGGTTTACTGGTTGGATACATAGTTTATGCTACTGCAAAACGGATTGCCAGAGTTGAAGATGACTTTCAGGAGATGAGTTTGCTCAAGAAGCGCGCAGAGGATGCAGATATTGCCAAGTCACAGGTGATTAGCTTCGCTACTAATAATAGCTATGCATGTTTTGTGTTGCTGTTTCTCTTGGAGGCCAAAGGCTTGTTCTTCTCTCTCTCTCTCTCTCTCTCTCTCTCTCTCTGCGATAGGGACCAAAAAATGGTACCTTATTAATTCAATGCCGTTTTCGTATGCAGTTCTTGGCTACCGTTTCTCATGAGATCAGAACTCCAATGAATGGTGTTCTAGGTGAGGTTCTAGTCCATCTAAATTGTACAATATTCTTCATTGTTAATTAGAGTGAAAGGAGATATGATGTTTCCGATTTTGTAGGGATGCTCCAAATGCTCATGGATACTGATTTGGACACAACACAACAAGACTATGTTAGAACCGCACAAGCCAGTGGCAAAGCTTTGGTATCTCTCATCAATGAGGTTCTTGATCAGGCAAAGATCGAGTCTGGTAAACTTGAGCTTGAGGCGGTACCATTCGATCTTAGAACAGTTTGTGATGACATTTTGTCTCTCTTCTGTGGGAAAGCTCAGGAGAAAGGACTGGAGGTAATCAAAGACTACAGCCATGCTATCACGCACTGCAGTTTTACTATATTTTATTACATAAATGCACTGACTTTATTTTGGTTATTCCTTACTATGACGCACAACGGGAGCAGTTGGCAGTGTTTGTTTCTGACCAAGTTCCACAAACACTAATTGGCGATCCAGGCAGAATAAGGCAAATCATTACAAATCTTGTTGGAAACTCTATAAAAGTAAGATAATCACTGTATATCGATAGCAAATGGAAATAGGATATCCCTTGTATATTTATATGCATTTGTTCTCTATTGGCTAAAGAGTTCTATATTTTCCACAGTTCACAGAGAAGGGTCATATCTACTTGACTGTTCATGTCGTTGAGGAGATTATGCATTGTTTGGAGGTTGAGACCACAAATACCTTAAGTAGGTACCCAGTGGCAAACAGGAAGCGCAGTTGGGAAAACTTTCAACTTTTTAGTAGGGAACTGAACTCCTCCGAGATGCCTTTTGCACCCGGTGCATCAGACTCAATAAGCTTGATAATATCAGTTGAAGATACGGGTGTTGGAATCCCGCCCGATGCTCAGTCCCGTGTCTTCACCCCTTTCATGCAAGTAGGTCCATCCATTGCTCGCATCCATGGGGGCACTGGTATTGGATTAAGCATCAGCAAATGCTTGGTCGGCCTCATGAAGGGAGAGATTGGATTTGCAAGTAAACCCCAAGTCGGTTCTACTTTCACCTTCACTGCAGTGCTTACGAGGGCCCACTCCAGTGGAAATGAGAATAAATCATCAGAGTTTAAAGAGATCAATGCATTGGTGGTAGATCATAGACCGGTCCGTGCCAAGGTTACTAAGTACCATTTGCAGAGACTGGGGGTTCACACCGAATTGACAACTGACCTAGATCAGTATATTTCTAAAATTAATTGTGGATCACAGATTGCAAAGCTTGTGCTCATTGACAAAGAAACCTGGCTGGAGGAATCCCACTCTATGCCTCATTTGGTTACTAAATTGAGGAACAAAGATCAGCCAGACTCTACAAAGTTATTTCTTTTGGAGAACCCTAAAAGTTCTGTCAAAAGCAGTTTGCATATATTCAGGGAATATAACTTGAATGTAATTATGAAGCCACTTCGTGCAAGCATGCTTCAGGTTTCCCTACAAAGAGCATTGGGTGGGATAGATAAACTGCATTGCAGGAATGGGGTAGTTGGCAATTCAACACTTGGCAGCCTTCTTCACAAGAAACGAATCATAGTGGTTGATGACAACATTGTAAATCTCAAGGTTGCTGCAGGCGCTCTGAAGAAATATGGCGCAGAAGTAACTTGTGCTGATAGTGGGAAGAAAGCAATCACACTGCTGAAACCTCCTCACAGATTTGATGCTTGTTTCATGGACATACAGATGCCCGAAATGGATGGGTGAGTTTTATCTTTGTATACTCATCATCTCACCATACTTTAGACACTATCTGTACCTATATTCAGTTGATACACAATACTTGCTCTTGTCATAGATTTACATTTTCTTGTTCTCTTGTGTCATGCATTTGGTACCTTTGCAGATTTGAAGCCACGAGAAGGATTAGAGTGATGGAAAGAGATCTAAATGAGCAAATAGAACGTGGAGAAGCCCCACTGGAGTGCGCAGGGGTCCGGCAGTGGCGAACTCCAATATTAGCCATGACAGCAGATGTTATTCAGGCGACACATGAACAATGCTTAAAATCTGAAATGGACGGTTATGTTTCCAAGCCATTCGAGGGCGAGCAATTGTACAGAGAAGTAGCTCGCTTTTTCCTAAATCAAGACCAAGTTCAGTAGGTAGGCTTATATGGAGTGTAAAATAGTGGAGGATATCGGCAACGGTTCACCTGTCGAGGCTGAAAGAATTTTGTCAGAGATCTTAGTTCTTGAGAGTAAGTTCTTGACTTTTCTAGTTTCTTGGGAGTTCATTTTCCCCTAGTTTCTTCTTTCTTTTTCCTGCCGTAACATGTCTGGCTGTTGTTATACACAGAGTCATCATGGAAAGTGAACTAAAATATAAATGAGTAGCAACGATTGTGGGTCAAATCTTTCAAATGGTCAATATCATTTAAGTTTTACATCACCATTGCTTCACATTGCTACAGGTGGGCATCAATTCGCAGAGTTAGGGGCCCTATTAAAACACTAGAAATGCTGGGATGTGGCCTCCAGTTAGGTAAACTTATTCTGAATATCACTGTTTAATAGACATGTCAAGGCTTATATTAAGCAAAAACAATACATTAATCGATTTAAGAATCAAAATGTGCAGCTTGACAACTATCAAGATCTAAAAAGCTTACTATTATCTTGGCACCACCTTTTTTGTTTTAGTTGTTGGTAGGGGTTCTTAAAGCAAGCTCTGATGTCAATATTTTAGAGCTCATCAATCATTATTTTAAGTGCATGGAATCCTTCAGGTCTAATGTCATGATTCTTCTCATTCTTTCAGGTGGAAACACTTTAGGCTGGAGATGGAACCACCCATGTTCGGTTCCTTGGTACACCTGATCAAGCTGCAAAACTAAATGGGCAGTGTCTTGAAATAAAGATGCATGTGCAGCAATTTACTCGACAATTTGCTGAGGTCAAGGCGTGTGAAAAACTTCAGCTGCATTCACTAACAGCAGATGTCCTCTGCCACTATAATATAGAGTAGGGAGAGAAGTTTTCCTTCCCCCGGAAGGTACGGCTGTACATATTAGGTATTGGTTGTTTGTGCAGGCATTTTTGTATGCATCATCTTCGGTCTGTATGGGTCGAAGCTGTAAATTGTAAATGACACATTCAAAGATGGAAGTTTTGTTTGACAAAACATCAGCTGCCATCAGCTTGTCGTCCTGAGTTTCTCTCCTGCTACTGGTTCTCTCAACCAGCCAATTATTACACTGAAAACTGCCTGTTGGTGTGGCTTTATCTGATGAAATAGCTTTTGCCTGATGTCACGGAGCTTGTTTAATGTGTGGTCTGGAGCATATTGCGATGGTACCTAACTGCCGCAATATGTTAATCGCCCCAAAAGGTCCAAAGTGATGCACTTGATTGCTGCTGTTTAAACTAATGCCAGTGGTTACAAACGCCTAATCCTCTGGTTCTTTGCTGAATGGAGCCTGCCAGTCGCTTTGTGTTTGTCCGGTTCAGTGCTTTACACCAGTGGCTCGCACCCTTGCCTGATTGTTTATTCTGTTGGCAGTTGCTTCAACCATCTGAATTCTGATCACGAGACTACGGGAGAAGTTTAATGCTACGAGGCTTCTTTGATCGCTGCTCCATTTGAAAGCTGATGCCAAAGGCATGAGACAACTGGCGTTAAACTGTTGAACCGTTGGAATGTCACTGTCTTGAAGAACAAATGGACGAGTGGATCTAACATATTAACTGGCAAAATTGATCATCAGTCATCATCACCCTTGCCTTGTTTACTTTCCAGAAATTTTTGCAAAATTTTTCACATTCTCCGTCACATCGAATCTTTAGACGCATGTATGGAATATTAAATATAGACGAAAATAAAAACTATTTGCACAGTTTGGTCGAAATTGACGAGACAAATATTTTGAGCCTAGTTAGTGCATGATCGGATAATATTTGTCAAATGCAAACGAAAGTGCTACAGTACATGTTTTGCAAAAAATTTTGGAACTAAACAAGGCCAAAAATGGCAACTGAGAGATTCCTTACAACATTCACCGTGCTACAAATTACAATAGTTTGCCCCTATTTACTACCATATAGTACAAATTTACTACAAACCTACTGACTGAAGGCAGTGCATAAGGCATATATATCGGATACAGTGTTGCTCAGACCTCATCTACCTTGCTCGGGATCTTGGAAGCTTCTGCATGTACTAAGTCATCATCTTTATCAACTTTCAGCCAAAAGTCAGCTATTGCACATGACGTTGCTATGTACACTCAAACAGCGTCCAGCATGAATTGGAGCTGGTACTAGATCACCCAAGAATTTTTCAGTTTTCTCGGGATTCACTGTCCATCACTGTTGGCTTAACACATGCATTACTTTTCATGATCATCCTGCAATGAGGGGGAACCCTTTTTAGTTAGTCCCAAGCGAACAATAAAAGCTACCTTCTCCTTTTCAGGAATCATTTTATAAATTTTTCATGCAAGTCTTTAATGGATCACAACTACGATCATGGTAGCTGCGGTACTACAAGTTTCTGGAGAAAGATATTCACCTTTGCTTGTTGGTACCTCTTGAGCATCCTACGGTACTGCTGCATTGCTTTAGGGCTACCAAGGATACATGATACCCTTGAAACAGCTTCATCAATGGCTGTTTCCACTCTGAGCTTCCGGAAAACCTTGGCAACATCTTCGTCCACTTCATCAATAGGCATCGCCTCAGAATTGAATCCACGCAAACCAACACCTTTACGGTACCACCGTATCATCACCTTCTCAAGGACTCCAACACTTGAAAGTAATTCCTTGTACTTCTTTCTTTCTTGATGAGCTCTCACTCGGGCCTATCAGGATGATAATAAGAATTACCCACTTGAGGTTTTAATACATATTGTGATTACTCTGCACGTGTTACATACATTTGAGATATCTGATCACTATAAGCACAACATTGCAAAACACTTACCTGTATCCTGACAACATTATTACGTATCCTCAGGAATTCTTTACGTTTTTTCCAGCACCTGAAATTCTTCTGGATAGATAATGCAGCTTTCTCCAGCATACCATGTGAAAGTGAAACTGCTTCTGTCTCACTAATGGACAAGAAGCAGCTATTTCTGTTCTGAAGAGCCATCTCTTTCTTTTTCTTAAAGGAAAAAATTCGGAATGCAGCTTGTATGCGTCCTGCAGCCTGAACTGCATTCCGGACAGCTCCTAGGGAATCCTTAAGTGCAAGCTGATCATCAGTTCCACCATGCACGTGGCTGCTTTTGTCTGATATTCTGTCCACAGCACGACATATCCCCCCTTCCCTAGAATCAGGTTTTCCATTTTCTTTTGATTCAATAGAATCAAGATGAGTTGTTAATTGTGCTTCTGAAAGGAATGCGGATAGGCCCTTGAAACCATATGCCAAAGCTATTGAAGCAGGTGTTTTGGCAGCAGGATCCTCTGATGTCGGATGTGAAAGTGCACCAGCTGCAGCACCAGCAGCAAGAAGAGCCACGACCATATCTTCTCTGTTTTTTTAATAAAAAACTATGATGAAGTCAGTAAAAACAGCTTAGAGAAAACCATTACATAAGAGATCAACTGCCTAACGTGCAGGCAAAATTTTGTGTCTAGGTCCAAAAATAAGAAGGTTCCTGGCAATGAATACGACGGAATGGTAAATAGGAGAAATATAACCAACAAGATCCACTTGAAACTTGAACATGAAAAAATAGCATTACGCTGCATATGATGTAAACATTTTTGTATACCTGCCAAACCTTGCAGCCCAATGTAGAGCAGTCCATCCATTTGCATCACGGTAGTTTATAGGCACTCCAGAACTAAGCAGTGGCTTCAAAGCCAAGACATATCCCAAGGCTGCAATCATATGTATAATACTGTGGTATTGCTTAGGAAGAAAATGATCTCCGTCAATATTCTGTTCACATTTAGATGACAGCCATTGCTTAAACTTGTCATTAAGCAATGCTTCCATGACACTATTTACTGTATTCTCAGGGTCCAGCTGCTCATATGTCTTCTTTATGATATCCATTTGGTTGATTTGGAATTCACAGCCGAGATTTGGGAGTGGCAAGCTAAAATTTGAAAATAGCCCACAAGCATGACCATCAAAAAGCATCTGAACATAATGTAGTAACAGCGACAGCTCATCACTACTTTTCGTAGGTATCTGATGGATTTTGGAATCTCGTGCTTCATTGCAGGGGTTCCTGTTTCCATCAATCATGCCTTTGGTAGGCTTTTCAAGGAATTCAAATTCTCGTGCTTCACTACAGGACTTCCCATTCCCATCGACCAAGCACATTCTCACTTTTCCAGCATTAAGGCATGGAGTATGGCATCGGATGACACCTTGCTGGATAATTTCCACAGGTACCTTAACATCACCAAACAGCAGTTCCCATGAACTGTGAGGGGGATTGCAAAGGAAGTCTCCTACAATGATAACCTGCATTACATTTTCATAAGTCCACAACCATTGTAGTTCTCGACACAGGTGTGTCCCAACTGATAGGTTCTTTTTCGTTTCATTGTGTCCAGAGATGGACTCAGGCTTCAGGCTATCAGATCAAAATGCTTTATATATTATTACTCCCTCAATTCCAAAAGTAACTCGTTTTTAGACATTGCCACTCACAAGTCATTTTAGGATTCTAGGAACCTGTCCCCATTTTTAGTTTTTATGCCTTTCTAACTAATCCACTATTCGCAGGTAATAAGGTCATTTGATTCATTTCAACATTTTATTAATTCCTACTAAAACAACTTATATTTGCAATCAGAGCATGTAAGTACCACATGAGGATATGGACGTGTTGTTCAATATCATGCGAATAGAAAAGAAGAAAGATGGATGCATGTTGCAGTAATTTAATCAAGACTAGTAACACATGATACCTTTGTACTTTCAGAAGAAAACGCTGATTCTGGAGAAATCTCATGAATCTTGAACCATTGATTTTCAGTCAATGTCATACATGCTGGATGCAGAATTGCCTCAAGCTGATCCTCCTCTAACCATGTGTCTGAATATTAAAACATACATGCAATAAATCCTTAGAAAGATTTCCACTATGTCTCAGCCAGACAGCCAGTTCCTAGCAATGAAATAATTGGAATACATGTGTTACCGCACCTGAATTTTTTAGCACATCAATAGCACTGGGACATGAGTGGGTTCCAGTTCCGTTGATACGATCTTCATTAAAGTCCAGCACATCAAAGATATCATCATGATTCCTAGAAGTGTCTAGCTCCTCATTCTGAATCCCAGGCAAAATAATAGGCGCATTATTTGCTGGAACTTCCTCGGCATTAACATCACAATCTTCTTTGTCTTCCAGACTCAGCTGCATTTTAAGCTTCCGCAAGGCTGCCTTATGTTGAATCCAATCAGATTCACTTGCACTAGTACGGGAACTAACTTCTTCCGCAGATCCCGGACTGCACGAATTGGGACATTGTACAATTAACTCACTTGTCCAACCAGGTGAACTATGTACTTCAGCTCTGCTAGCACTGCCATTCTGATTCGATGTTGAAGAATCATTTCGTGCAGACACTGAAATGCTGCCCTGGTAAGCAATCAATAAATAAAGGTGAGACATGAAATACTAAATTTAGTGTCGTGGATTCAACCACTCTAGTATTAAGTGCGTTAGTTAGCTTAAAAAGGTGACTTAACTGTTGAAAAAGTGGTGCTTAGTGACAAGGATTAATCATTTGTTTTCTCAAACACACAGGATTAATCAATCATTATATTAAGAATAAAAAGGGTAAGAGCCCAAACAACATACCCACCCACACCCAGACACAAGTGGATTAATCAATCATTTAACACCCACACGGCCACACCCAGACACGAGTGGATTAATCAATCATTTAATCCAATAAGTTCAAAGATGAAATCCAACGATCCAATGCCAGTCTTGATCTCTAAGATCATAGACTGTCAAAGTAGAATAATGTCCGGCAAATAGAGCAAAAAAGGATCCCCCCCCCTAAATTATTAAGCATCAAATTTGCACATTTTCATTGACATAAGAAAGAGAAAAGGAGACAAACCTCTAGAACATCCCTATAGTGGACAAGGACAATGTGTTCATAAGCCCTGCAAAGATGGATAGCTTTTATCAAGATGCAAATTGATTTACATACTGAGCAATGAGATTCAATTAAAACAAAACAATGGCAGGTATAATATCATCATTCCAGCAGGCCATTATGACTGGTAGTACAATACCATCAGTGCGTTAAGGAAATGCGTCGCCTGATGTACCAAAAGAATGAGAGTTGAGAGTAGATAGTTCTTACGGATCCAGCATCCAATATATCCGCCTCTGAAATGTAGGATTTTTGTCTCCACGAGCATAGTAGCAATTCAGTGCATCCACATTATCGACCTGAAATTTCCAGCATCAGAACTGAAGGGGAGGAAATTTGTATCATTATGGAGGGGCATTAGGTACACATCTCATTATGCAATTGTCTATTTCTTATACAATCCATCCGATTCAGTTTGACTACAAACCAAAAATCTCTCAACTCAATAGCTTATTGGCTTATCAAGGTGACTGCTCCCAAGCATATTCTGAGCAACATTCATATCTATTAACTTTTGGAGAGATCTTTCACCTAGGCATGGACACATCACAGCAGTTCACCAAAAGGGTAAATGAACAGACCTTAAGGCGCTCATGAGCTTCATTAATGGTCTTCCCATTCTTCTTCTTTTGCCATTCAAATCCATCACTTCGGAAGTACCGGAGTACTCTACGATTGAAAAGAAACCAAGAACCACCTGCAGGTTTCGAATTGGCTCATTTAATCACACTCAGGGCTAAAGCAACCAAGCGCAAGCCTTGGTCATATATTTACAGTCCACAATCAAGGATGCATTTATTACTCTGTGGCTTCTGAGGGGTCTTATGTGAGATCGTGAACAACTCATGATTCTGCAGTATCTTCAGAACTTCTTGAGGCTTTAGCCAGCGGGTCTTCACAACCTGTTGTAGCTTGTCTATGTCCAAGCCTGAACAGTAAAACCATAGGCAACAACACTGGTTAACAAGAGATATGATTATATGAAACTACGGCACAGCGAACACATAGCAACTCAAAAGATCACAATTAAATAGAAACGTTCAGTGGATGGTTAACAACAATAAAATTTGGGACGCCAATCAACCTCCAAATCTATAAAGTAAAATGCTTCTGGTACAACCATTTGGCATACAACTCAAGTAGTACAACCGTAATTGTAACCATCCTATGCATTTATGATGTTTCCATCTAAGTAATTTTAAACGTTGGATCGTAAGTTATATGCAGGTTGCACTCAAATGGTTGTGTATAGTGTAGGGCAGTACTCTTTCCTACGCTATTCTATAATGAACAATTGACAAGAGAGGCGCCGGAAATCTCAGGCCACTGAAGTGAGCATTAGAAGTCGATTCCAAAATCACCCCGGGCGGCGGGTGGTCTCGCTCAAATAGAAATAAAGAAGACAGAGACGAAAATAATATATTCTTTTTAATGTTTTCGCAGCAACGACGCTTGCTAACTTCGTTCTTCAATCAAGAAGTATTTATAAACTTGTTATTAAAGTGAAATTTTACGATGCTTGGAAAAAATTAGAACCGTCCATTTGGATAGATCTGATGGTTGTAAATTAAGAAGAACCAATATAGAGGAACTTAAGCTGTGGGTCGGAACCTTAAATACGTGGG
>Ga0182004_10002677_pt1 | contig 13953 bp, 16 predicted proteins | sample Sormic07211540_1_FD_120479 | JGI IMG/M metagenome (GOLD analysis project Ga0182004, IMG submission 120479) | Endophyte microbial communities from Sorghum bicolor roots, Mead, Nebraska, USA - 072115-40_1 MetaG | ecosystem: Host-associated > Plants > Roots > Unclassified | place: USA: Nebraska...
TGCTGGGGATGACAACTTGGCTTAAGTGGTGTGAGGGATAGGTTTGGCATTTTTGGCACCGTTACTAGATTTAGAGAACTTAGTCTACTTTTGGTAATGATGTTAAGAATACCCAACAGATACAACATGACAAAGGAAGGAAATAGTGAGAGTAAAAAAGCCAAGGGATGAGAAAATAGTTTTATCTTAAAATAAGCTTTAGAAGTCGACCAGTGCTATCTAGGCATATGACCTATAGTCAACAACGCTCTGATACCATTCTGTCACACCCTGGTTTTCAAAACAAGACCAAAGTCATCATATGTGGGCCCAGGAAGTCCACACATACAACAAAAGAATAGAAATATCAGAGACAATATTATATATAGTAGAAAACATAATTATAATAACACTGAGAGGGTTTCACTACGAGACTTTTCACAGGTTCTAGCTAATAGAGTGTAACTCGTAAGTTTTGGCCGGGGCGCACGGTAGTTGTGCCCATAGCAATTGGACCCCAAACTGACCGACCTCTTAATATGAATACCCAAGCTACTTCCTTATGCCTACCCAGAAAGTTACACCCTACCAGTAGAGGTCCTGATACTACGTTAAGCCAGAGCCATATAGCTTGAAGTTGTACTGTAAGTCCTAGCGGGCCACTCCATGACTAAGTCCTTATGGAGGGTGGCAATGGGTACCCCTAGAAAAACCAAGCCCAGCTCCAGTACTCGTTCCCCCTTTCCTCAACAAACCACGATGCTCGAAAGCACCACAACATCTCCATCACCGAAGTGACCAATGTTCATCATTTAAACATTAATCATCATTGAAGAATTTATTAAGCATGATTATTTACTTTCATTTATTATATGGAATAGATGAGCAGAGCAGCTAAGCATATCTACTGTTCACTAAACTACCCATATATAAACCCAGGTATACAAGGAATAGTAGTAAAGGGCTAATCGAGTCCTTAGGGTTTGTAGTATTAAGACTCATGCAATGAAAAGCAAATGTATTTAAAGTTCATAGGTACAATATGATCAAAGGGTGCATGCACTTGCCTTTATTCCTAGTGTACAACTGCTCAAAATTCTTTTACTTCTTTCTTGTGATCTTTATCTTCTACTGCAACTGTCGGTCCTCAGCTCCTGGTCTTCACTGTTAATGAACCACGCTTCTTCTACTCATAGCAAACAAGCAACATAAACAGACAAACAAACAATCACGACTAAGAACAAATGACAATCTAAAGAAAAGCTTAGAAAGAGCGCACTAAACAACACGGCTTGTTGCTATGATTATGACAATGTAAGAACGATTGAGAATGGAGCTATCGTTAAGCGGACACAACTATCGAGGCTTGCAATATAACAGAGAGGACAAACCATACGCTAATTGTATTTTATGAAAAGAGATGATAGACTTTTTAGAGAAATGTGTCAAAGTTGAGTTGACCAAATTATAACAAATTATAAAAGTTAAGGTTAAACTTTAGTCATATTCTAGTTATAAACAATTCTATACCATTTAAGTCGCTTTAGCATTTATAGATGGAACACATGATTAGTTAAATAAAGGTATTTATGATATAAGGTTAAACTAAGTAGGTTTCAATTGAAACGACATTGACGGTGATATTAATCATATTAATATTGTTATAAGAAAGGCTGCGATGAAACTCTATTTTGCTTTTACTTTTAAAGGGCATTGAATAAGCATTATTCAAATCATAATTATGTCAAAAATTAAAAGTGTCAAACAAGGTAAACAATGTTACCAATGTGTAGTTTACGTCGATACGAACCTAACGCGACAAGAACAGGCTCAATTGGAGTTAAAACGAGGATTCTATGGCCAAAACTAGGTCAATGGCAAAACTGTGATTAAGCAGAACTATTTTTTCGTATTTTAAATAAATCAAACTGAATTTTAAAAGCATTTTGGACTCAATCTATAAATACCAATGGATCCAGGGCTAAACTACTAAAAACAGGACCTGTTTCGAAATACTTTTGAACTATAGTGGACCGTGGGTTAATTTCTGAAAAGTACAGGGTTTTTTTTCACAAAACTGCCAGGGCTGATCGCGTCTGGCCGGTTGACCGGCCACGCAGCGCGGCGGGGTGGGCGGGTCCATGGCCCGCGCTGTGAACCGGGGTTGTGGGGCGCTGGACCACCGGTCCACGGTGGACCGGGAGCGGGCGGCCGACTACGCGCGACAGAGAGGGCGGTCCGTGGCGGCGGTGCCATAGCCACGGTGCTCCGGCTCGCCGTGGCGGCGCTACGGGGCACGGGGAACAACAGCAAGGGCACGAGTGTGCTCATCCCAGCAAGGCGAGCACGATGCACGTAGAAGCCATGAGAGAGGGGGGCGGGGAGAGCGGGCCACGAGAAGGGTGGCTCGGCGGCGGCACGGAAAACTCCGGCGAGTCGTTGCGCATGACTGAGAGAGAGAGAGGGAACGGGAATGGCACCAACGGATTCCTTACCACGTAGCAAAGCTCGAGGTGCGGCCCTCGTTGCTGGAGATGCTGCGGCCGGCGAGATCAATGGCGGCGTGGAGCTCGGGGCGGCGGTGGCTATGGTGGCTTGCGGCTAGCGCACGAGAGGCGGCGGCTGCTGCCATAGGGTTCAGGGAGGGGCGCGGTACCTAGGGGCGAGGCCTTTATAGGCCACGGGAACATCGGGGTGCATGCAGAGGGAAGATCGGGTGGCCGCGGCGTGGCTCCATGCGATGCGGACAGAGGTTAGGGACGCGGCTGACGCGTGGGGCCGTGGTGGCAGCGGCTGCGAGTGACTGGCAAGTGGGGCCCACGTGGCAGCGGCTCGTGCACGAGGCTGGCTGCCCTGGGCGGGCCTACGCTGCTGGGCTGCTGCGCTGTGCCACTGCCCAAGAGCGAGCGCGGGCGCAGGGCAGGCTGCGTGCGGGAGTAGACCATAAAGCGAGGAAAAAGAGAAAAGAAATAACTTTTTTTTTGTAAAAGAGAAGTTCTAAACTATTTTGCCAGACCAATTTCCAAACCATTTTGAATGCATAATTTAAGATTATTTAGGAGATTGTTTTCTTTAATACTTCTGAATATAAAACATTTTCTTTTAAAGACATTTTTAAATTGTTTTTCGACTCAAATAAGAGTTAGTTTTTAAATAGGACTTTTTGGTGTTTAATTTTTTTCTAAAAAATGAAAATGGCCTAATAAGAGAAGCTCAAATTTTAGAAATTTGTTTTTCACAACCACCAAGACCAAGCAAGGGCACACGACTTCACTTCACTTGTAAAAATTAAAAAAAATCCACATTTTTCTCTTTGTGAATTATCAATAATTGGATAAATCTTGGAGTATTTTAGAAAACTTTTAAATCCTTCATTTAGTTTAGTGTTTTCTAATAACAAATCAAAATTAAAAAATTTAGGAGTTGTTGACACCGTTTTTAGGCACAAGTCAGGATGGTCAGGAAGAAGTGATCGGCATTCAGGAAAATGTTGTGTCAAGCCGATAAGAAGATTGCCGATAGCCGATTATGCCGATGATAGGATGACAGGTGGAGGATGTTGCTGGCCAGAGGGTTGAGACGGTAGTTACTAATTATTGCCGATTGATCGCTCATGCCGATGATCGCTGATACCGATGAAGAAAGGTGTGGAAGTTGCTAAGGAGGCTACAGGGAGTATGCCGGTGCCGATGAAGGAAGGTGTGGAAGTTGCTAAGGAGGCAACAAGGATATGCCGATGAAGCAGAGTCGATGAAAGGTTTGATCATAATTGAAGCGAGCACCGGAATAGATAGGTGGCTGTTTTCCATATTTATTAAAGTATGCCTTATGTAAGAGTCCTGTTTTGTTTAGAATTAAATCCTAGTCGTATACGGTTGTAACTCTTTAGGTCAGGGTATAAATATAGACCTAGCAGCAATGGAAGAAGGACAATCAATCAATATCATACACAAGTTTTACATCTACTTTTACATCTAATTTTCGACGACTTCGTCAACTCGCACATTTTCTTTTGTCTACGAGTTCTCAGGGATTCAACGAGTAATACTCGACAAATTCTCGAGTTCCGCATGAGTACCTCTTGGCCGTGACATCTCGGCGCATCGCTGTTGTCGAGACCAAAGTATTCAAGTTATCACCTTTGTCGATTGTTAGGTCAAATCGGCTGGCACGCCTCAACGTTAGAATCAGGTATTAGCCCTTTGTGTTTGTAGATCTGTTTTTTGCATCAACACATCTTTTGGCACGCCCGGTGGGACAAATACTATCAACAAGATCGACATGGCTACTTTTGAGCTCGACACGGAGAATGTCATTGGTGTGACAGAGGCTGATCTTAGAGAAGAGCAGAAGCAAGCTATGGAGAGGGCTATGGAGGAATACAGGCAGCTTTGCTTGAAATCCTTCAGCGTGAACAGGACCGGGGAAGTTATCCAGAAGCAAGATCTGCCGATGCCTCAGCAGGTTACATTTGATCCCAATCCTGGCAAATTGCAAGACATGGTTAATAATGCTATTAATCGTGCTCTGATCAATCACTCCAATGTGCTATCCAATACTATTTACAATGCTGTGGTCCGAACTTTTAAAGAAGGACAGACACCACCACTCTATGCTGGCCTGGCTTATCATCAGCCAGGATTGTCAACAGTCACGGCTCCATCCGCTCCTTCAGCCGTTGCTGGTACAGAGGTTACTTCTCCTCCAAGCACATTGGGTTTGGCTAGTGAGCAATCTACACCAGTGAGATCTGATCCAATGACCTTAGAGGGATGAGTTCAGCTCAACACAGATCTATCGGCATTGGCTATGTCAGGATCTGTATTTCAAAATTGTTAGATTCCTCCCAACTAGTGAGGATATGGTATGCCTCCAGAGTTTTTCGCAAATAGTTCTGGACCATCTCAAGCAACTGACTTAGCAGGGAAGGCTCCTATGACATCGGCACCTCCAGTTTCACCGATGACTCAAGCTCCTCAGTATTCTACTGCTACTACTGCAAGGACTGTTACTGAGAATTTTCAAATGCCAACGTTCCAGATGCCCAATGCAAATTCATCGGCGAACCCATTGCCGACACAACAAAGGTTTGTGACTCAGACAGGTTATGTCAACCCAGCAATAACAACTAATTACCAACCATCGGCAGGACCTATGCTGATGAACGCCAATAATGGTTGGACAGGGCAGTTGGTCTGTCCACATGCAACACAGCAGAATCATCAGGCTGCAGGATTCTAGCAATGTCAGATGGAGGTCGGTTTTCAGAATTAGAGGCCGGCAAATCAGCCGATGAATCTCGCTTAGCAGAACGGTTGTCAGCAAGCTATGGCTAATGTGATGTTTCCTGGAGATCGTGTACCCCAGAGACACGTGGAAGTTTATCAGTAGGTGCCAGAAGTCAACCCATACATCGGTAGGATGCCGATGCCTATTGGGCCGATAAGATAGTAGAAGTTATGAGGGATCAGTTTGGAATAAAACCCAAGGTTAACACCTATTCCTATCGGACACCGTATCCTCCTCCTTATAATTTGATTCCACTCCCAAATCGGTACAAGGTACCGGATTTCACTAAGTTCTCTGGGCAAGATGATATATCAACCATGGAACACGTCAATCGGTTTATCATCCAGTGTGGAGAAGCTGCTAACAGAGATGAGTTGAGAGTTCGTTTATTTTCATCGTCTTTGTCAGGATCAGCGTTTACCTAGTTTATTTCCTTGCCTCCAAACTCAGTCATTACTTGGGCCGATCTAGAGAAGCAGTTTCATAAATACTTCTTTTTTGGAGTTCATGAGAAGAAGCTTACCGATTTAGTAAGACTGAGACAACGTAGTGATGAATCAGTGAAAAGCTTTGTGCAGAGGCTGCGAAACGTAAAGAATAAATGTTACAGTCTAGTTCTGGATGATCGGTAGTTAGCCGATTTGGCTTTTCAGGGATTGTTGCCACATATCAAGAATAAATATGCTTCTCAAGTTTGAAAGTTTGAGTCATTTGGTGCAGAGAATTTCTGATCAGGACATCAAAGCTTTTGAACCAAGAAAGGCTTGGAATAAGAAAGTATCATTTGTTGACGAGGTAGGGGGTTCTGATTCTGATGAAGAACCAGTCATCGGCTTGGCAGAGTGGGTGAAAAACAAAAAGCCAATGTCTTGTCTTTTTGCCCAGAGAGAACCATAAAAGTTTGCTTTTGATATCACCAAAGCCGATAGAATATTTGATTTCTTGCTTCAGGAAGGACAGATTAAATTGTCACCTAATCATGTAATCCCATCGACAGAAGAGCTAAAGAAAATCAAGTATTGTAAATGGCATAATGCAACATCACACAGCACAAATGAATGCAAAGTCATTAGGCAGCAATTACAATCAGCTATAGAATCTGGGAGAATCAAGTTTGATAATTCCAAAGCTCAAAAACCGATGAAAATCGATCAACATCCTTTCCCTGCAAACCTGTTGGATGCCAAAGGTAAGACTAAGGTCATAACATTAGAAACAGCTAAAAAGAACACATCGGTGGATCCTCAACATCAAGTGACTGTTGGTGATGCTAAGGGAAAAGGTTTGATAAAGGAAGGTAGTAGTTCTAGCCGACCTCCCCGATCTGGTGTTGTAATTACCCATAGACGGCATCGGGAAACGTGGCAGCAGCGGGAGGATTGATATCGACATCAGCAACAAGATCGACATCAAGAGGAAGAAAGGCATCGACATGAGTGAAATTGGCATAGGGATCATTGGGATTGCCCATTCTTTGTTCATTGCTGGGAACAAAATATCAAACTGCCAACTGTTCAGGATTGCCCTGAGTATAATGGTTATCGTCGACATGATCAGTCAGATCAGAGGTTCCAAAACAATGATCAACGTTTCAATGGACCGTTCAGGGGAAGAACGTCAGTTCACAATCGGCTAGGGGGCAGGCTCAGTGTGCATGATATGCTTGGTGAGCGTGTCAGTCCTTTCCCAAGGGATCAGGAAGAACTTGAAGAGATGGCAAATGCACGGGTTCCTGATGAATTTATATTCTGCAGAGATTCAAATATCCATCGCATGGAATCAAAGGAGGTTTGCTATCAGTCGATTTAGAAGACAAAACTTCCCCGATGGTGTCCAAAAGGGTTGACAAGGACGTAGAGGAGGAGGATGCAGCAGGAGCGTCAGGAAGATTTGTACAGGGAGGAGAATTCTTCTAAGTCTAAAAATCGGCAACAGTTGGACCGCAAGGGGAAAGGACATCGGCAGATGTCAACATGGTGTTTATGTTGCCGATGGAGTTTCTTGCACCTTCTAGTGATGATGAGGAATTAAGTTTCCCTGATCAGATATCTCAGCTAGCACTTGATCCAATGATAGCTATTTTTGAGAAGCCTTCTGATGATGAAAGGCAGCATCTTAAAGCTTTATTTGTTAAAGGCAGGGTTGATGGGCAGCCGGTTTCAAAAATACTTATTGATGGGGGGCTGCAATTAACATTATGCCATATATGATGTATCGGAAGCTTGGTAAAGGAGATCAGGATTTGACCAAGACCGATATAATGTTGAAAGATTTTGAAGGAAATGTATCTCCAGCTAAAGGGGCTGTATGTGTTGAGTTAACTATCGGCAGCAAAACCTTGCCGACAACCTTTTTTGTCAACAATGGAAAGGTCGTGTACAATATACTGTTGGGGAGAGATTGGATTCATGCTAATTGTTGTATTCCTTTTATGATGCATCAATGCCTTGTGCAATAGGTAGGCGACAAAATTGAAGTTGTTCCTAGAGATTCTTCCAACATCATTGCATCGGCAGAATCAGATACCTATGAACAAACTAGGTGCATATCAGGAGAAGTTTGGGAGAAGGATTTCCTCAAGGTTGCTGATTATGAAATTCCACCGATCCAAGCAGTCGGTTCCGATGAAGTGTTTTTGTGGATAGGTTCGCTGATGATGGAAAGCTAGGATAGGGATTTACATCGGCTGACGATTTAATAGAAGTAGATATAGGTAGTGGTGATAGGCCAAGGCCTACTTTTATTAGTGCTATGTTAGATTCCGAATGTAAACGACAATTGACCAATTTATTGAAGAAATATAAAGATTGCTTTGCTTGGGATTATACCGAGATGCCTGGATTGGACCGATCGATTGTTGAGCATCGGTTGCCTATTAAGTTTGGATTTTGGCCACATCAGCAACCTACTTGTTGATGTAACCCTAACATTCTCCCTGATATCAAGGCCGAAATAACCAAACTCATCGAAGCTAAGTTTATTCGGCAATGTCGGTATGCTAAGTGGATTTCCAAAGTTCTTGTCTACAAAAAGAATAGAAAGCTTCGTGTGTGTGCATTGACTTTAGAAATCTTAACAAAGCTATGTCGATGGACGGCTATCCAATGCCGGTTGCCGATTTGTTGGTTGATGCTGCGGTCGCGGACATCGAATTATTAGCTTCATGGATGGCAATGCAGGGTATAATCAAATATTCATGGCTGAAGAAGATATTCCCAAGACTGCATTTAGGTGTCTTGGCCATGTTGGGTTATTTGAATAGATAGTCATGACTTTTGGCTTGAAAAATGCTGGTGCTACTTACCGAAGGGCCATGAATTTTATCTTCCATGAATTCATCGGCACATTGGTGGAAATTTATATTGATGACGTGGTGGTTAATCTAGAGATTTCGTAAAACATTTAGCCGATTTATGGAAGATACTTAAGTGCACAAGGAAGCATGGTTTAAATATGAATCCTAATAAATGTGCGTTTGGTGTATCGGAAGACAGTTTTTGGGTTTCATGGTGCATCAGAGAGGAATTGAAATTAGTAGGAGGTGTATTGATGCAATCAACAAGGTAGTTGCTCCTGCCGATAAGACTGAGCTTCAATCTCTAATCGGCAAGATCAATATTTTATTAGGTGATTTATATCTAATTTATTAGGAAAGATTAAGGCCTTCAGTCCTTTGCTCAAGCTAAAAGCTGATCAAGAGTTTGTGTGGGGAAAAGAACAACAGTTGGCTTTAGGAAAAATTAAGAATTATTTGACAAATCCTCCAGTATTGGTTCCACCATAGCATGGGAAACCCTTTAGATTGTATTTGTCGACTGATGATACAGTTATCGGTTCAGTTCTTATTCAAGAATTTGAAGGGAAAGAACATGTAATTTATTACTTAAGTAGAAGATTGGTGGATGTTGAGACAAGGTATTCGACTATTGAGAAATTATGCTTGTGTCTGTACTTTTCTTGTACTAAATTGAGGCATTATTTGCTATCACCCGAATGTACTGTTGTTGACACTGTTTTTGGACACGTATCTTTGGACGTGTATCTAGAGTTAATGAGGTGTAAATCATCAGGCAGGAAAGTGGCGGCTAGTCTACAGAAGAGTTGCCGATGAGGGTTAGTGCCGACGGGAAAACGACAGGATATGGCTAAGTCTAGGAGTGGTGACTGGTGTTGATAGTTGCCGATGGCTATGAGAGGTCGCTTGCCAATGGTCATGGAGAAAAGCGCAAGGGTTGTCGATCGACCCATGGCGGTGTACCGATCGGTTGTGGAGGATGATTTAATGTTTTCCATAGTATTTAGAGTTTGTTTTGTATACAAATTCTTTTCAATTTGGAATTTGAGTTCTAGTCATGTCTGATTGTAACTCTTTTGAGCAGGGTATAAATGTAGACCCCGTGGCAATGTAATGAATATACACAATCAATCAAACACAAGTTTTTACATCTATTCCAGCATCTACTTTTCAATGATTTTGTCATATTTTCTTTTTACTACGAGTTCTTAGGAATTCATCGAGTCAACCTCAGCGAGTTCTCGAGTTCCGCGTGAGCACCTCTTGGCCATGAAATCCGGGCGCATCGCTGTTGTCGGGACCAAAGTGTTCGAGTTACCACCTTTGCCGATTGTAAGGTCAAATCGGCTGGCACGCCTTAACGTTTGAATCGGGTATTAGCCTTTTGTGTTTGCAGATCCACTTTTGCACCAACACATCTTTTGGCACGCCCAGTTGGACAGATATTCAACATCAAGATCAACATGTCGAACACCGATTTCGACTTGGAGAACGTCATCCCCGTGATGGAAGCCAATCTCAGAGATGAGCAGAAGCAAGCTATGGCGAAAGCTATGGAGGACTACAAGCAGTTATGCTTGAAATCCTTCAGTATCAATAGAAGTGGTGAGGTGATCCAAAAAGAAGCATTGTTGATGCCTCCGCAAAATATGTTTGAATCCATTCCTAGTAAACTGCAAGAAATGTTTGATAGTGCTGTCAATCGTGCTCTGATCAATCAATTTGGTGTACTGTCCAATATAGTTTTCAATGCTGCGGCTAGAACTTTCAAAGAAGGACAAGTGCCACCATCTTATGTGGGTCCTGCCTATCATTTGCCAGGGTCATTGTTGGTTATGACTCCATCGGCTACTACAGCCGTTGCGGGTACAGAAGTTAATTCCCCTCCAAGCACATTAGGGATGACTAATGCACAATCCACATCGATGACAACCAATCCATCAACATCAGAGGGACAAGTTAAACTGGCTATAGATTTATTAGCATCGGCAATGTTAGAGTCTGTTCGTCCTAATTTGTGGCGATATGTTATGCCTCCAGAGTTTATCGCAAATAGCTCTGGGACGTCTCAAGCAGCTAACATGACAGGCAAGGCTCCTATGGCATCGGCACCCCCAAGCTCGCCGATGACTCAGAATCCCCAATATTCTACAACTACTACTGCAAGACCTTTCACTGGGAATTCTCAAGTGCCAACGTTCCAGATGCCTAACGCATCGGCAGATCCAATGCCGATGCAGCAAAGGTTTATGACACAGCCAGGGTATGTCAATTTAATGATGATGCCCAATTATCAGTCATCGGTAGGGCCTACGCCGATGAACGTTAATAATGGATGGACATGGCAGTTTGTCTTTCCACAGGTGCCTCACCAGAATCATCAGGCTATGGGATTTCAGCAGGGATCGATGCAACCTGGATTTCAGAATCCAACCGACGAATCTTGGTCAGCAAGTTGGTGGTCAACAGGCAATGGCTAATCCAATGTTCCCTGAAGATCGTGCACCACACAGACACGTGGAAGCTTATCAGCAGGTGCTAGATCCACAACCAGCCCATCTGTAGGATGCCGATGCTTATTAGGCCGATAAGATAGCTGAGGTGATGAGAGACCAATTTGGGATAAAACCCAAAGTCAACACTTACTCTTATCGGACACAGTATCCTCCTGCGTATGACGTGATTAAACTTCCAAATCGGTACAAGGTGCCAGATTTCACTAAGTTTTCTGGACAGGATGATACATCAACTATGGAGCACGTTAACAGGTTCATCATCCAATGCGGGGAAGCTGCTAATAGAGATGAGTTAAGGGTTCGTTTATTCTCATCATCTTTGTCTGGATCGGCCTTCACTTGGTTTATTTCATTACCTCCAAACTCAGTGATCACATGGGCCGATCTAGAAAAATAGTTCCATAAATACTTCTTTTCTGGGGTTCATGAGAAGAAGATCACCGATTTGGTCAGGCTGAAGCAACGCAATGATGAATCAGTTGAATGTTTCGTGCAAAGGTTGCGAGATGTTAAGAACAAATGCTATAGTCTGGATTTGGATGATCGGCACCTAGCCGATCTGGCTTTCCAGGGATTGTTGCCACATATCAGAGACAAGTATGCTTCTCAAGAATTCGAAAGTTTGAGCCATTTAGTGCAGAGGATTTCTGACCAAGATATCAAAGTTTTTGAACCCAACAGAGCATGGAACAAAAAGGTATCATTTGTCAATGAGATAACAAGCTCAGACTCTGATGAAGAACCAGTCATCGGCTTGGCAGAATGGGTGAAGAATAAGAAGCCAATGTCTTGCCTTTTTGGGCATAAAGAACTAGAGAAGTTTGCATTCGATATTACCAAAGCCGATAGGATATTTGACTTTCTACTTCAAGAAGGCCAAACCAAGTTGTCACCCAATCATGTGATTCCATCGGCAGAAGAATTAAATAAAATTAAGTACTGCAAGTGGCATAATGCAACATCTCACAGTACAAATGAGTGCAAAGTTTTCAGGCAACAGCTACAGTCGGCTATAGAGTCTGGGAGAATTAAGTTCGATAGCTCCAAAGCTCAAAAGCTGATGAAGAACGACCAACATCCTTTCCCTACAAATATGTTGCATGCTAAGGGAACGACCAAAGTATTGACTTCAGAGGCAGCTGAAAGAAGTGCATCGGTAGATCCCCAGTATCAGATCACCACTGATGATGCCAAAGGCAAGGGTTTGGTCCAGGAAGGAACCAGCTCAGGAAAACCTCCCCGATCTGGTATTGTGATTACCCATAGAAGGCATCGGGAGACCTGGCAACAACGTGAAGATCGGTATCAGCGCCAACAGGAGGATCGACGTTGGGAAGAAGAAAGACGCCGACAAGAGTGGAATCGGCACAAAGATCATTGGAACTGCCCATTCTTCATCCACTGTTGGGAGCAAAACATCAAGCTACCTACTATTAGAGACTGCCCTAAGTGCAATGGCTATGATCGGTATGATAGACCAAATCGGCAGTACCAGAAATTGATCGGCGTTTTGATGGGCCGATTAGAGGAAGACCCTCAGTTCATGATCGGCTGGGGGGCAGACTCAGTGTGCATGACAGGCTTGGTGAGCATGTTGAGTATTTTCCTAGGAACCAAGAGGAGCTTGAAGAGATGGCAGATGCACGAGTTCCCGATGAGTTCATATTTTGCAGAGATGCTAATACTTATCGGGTGGAATCAAGGGAAAATCGTCGTCAATCGGTTAGACAACCACAACTCCCTCCATGGTGCCTAGAGGGATTAACTAGGACACAGAAAAGAAGGTTGCAGCGGGAACGACGAGAAGAGTTGAGTAGAGAGGAGAATTCTGCTAAGTCTGGAGATCAGCAGCAGTCGGATCCTAAAGGAAAAGGGCCATCGGCAGATGTTAATATGGTATTTATGTTGCCGGTGGAGTTCCTTGCACCTTTTATTGATGATGAGGAAGCAGATTTTCCCGACTAGATAGCTCAGTTGGCTCTGGATCCGATGACGGCTATTTTTGAAAAGCCCACTGATAATGAGAGGCAACATCTTAAAGCTTTGTTTGTTAAAGGCAGGGTTGATGTGCAGCCGATGACCAAGATACTTGTTGATGGTGGAGCTGCTATCAATATTATGCCATATGCAGTCTATCGGAAGCTTGGCAAAGGGGATCAAGATTTGACCAAGACCGATATGATGTTAAAGGATTTTGAAGGAAATGTGTCTCCAGTCAAGGGAGCCATATGTGTTGAGTTGACCATCATCAGCAAAACCTTGCCGACAACTTTCTTTGTCATCAGTGGAAAGGGTGCTTATAATCTACTGTTGGGGAGAGATTGGATCCATGCCAATTGTTGCATCCCATCTACAATGCACCAATGTTTGGTTCAGTGGGTAGGTGACAAGATTGAGATTGTCCCAGAAGATTCTTCATATGTCATAGCATCGGCAGAGGCAGATACTTATGAAAGGACCAGATGCATTTCAGGAGAGATTTGGGAGAAGGATTTTCTCAAGGTTGCCGATTATGAGATTCCACCGATCCAAGCAGTCGGTTCTGATGAAGAGTTTTATTGGATAGGTTCGCCGATGATGGAAAATTAGGCTAGGGGTTTACATCGGCCGATGATTTAGTAGAAGTAGATATAGGTAATGGTGATAGGCCAAGGCCTACATTTATTAGTGATAAGTTAGATTCTGAGTGTAAGCAGCAGTTAACCGATTTGTTAAAGGAATATAAAGATTGCTTTGCTTGGGATTATACCAAGATGCCTGGTTTAGACCGATCTATTGTTGAACATCGGTTACCTATCAAATCTGGATTTCGGCCACATCAGCAGCCAGCTCGCCGATGTAATCCTAATATTCTTCCTGATATTAAGGCCAAAA
>Ga0182004_10002678_pt1 | contig 13952 bp, 13 predicted proteins | sample Sormic07211540_1_FD_120479 | JGI IMG/M metagenome (GOLD analysis project Ga0182004, IMG submission 120479) | Endophyte microbial communities from Sorghum bicolor roots, Mead, Nebraska, USA - 072115-40_1 MetaG | ecosystem: Host-associated > Plants > Roots > Unclassified | place: USA: Nebraska...
CGCAGCTGGGGCTTAGGGCGGAGGCGGCGGTGCTCGATTAGGGTTTCCAAAGGGGGCGCGGGGCTCTAGGCAGGGCCTTTATAGGCCGCGGCCATCCTCGGGAGGCGCGCGGGCTCGGATCGAACGGCGATGGCGGCTCCCGCACGATGCGGGCGGAGGTTGGAGACGCACCTGACGTGCGGGGCCCACCTGTAAGCGGCTCTGCGCGTCTGGCAAGCGGGGCCCGCATGGCGGTCACACAAGGCGCGGGTGGCGTGCGGGCCACTGCTGCTGCTGGGCCGAGGCCCAAGTGGAAGGCGGGGGCAGGCTAGGGCAGGCCTGGTGTGGGCTGAAAGTCTAGGAAGAGAATAAAATCTCTTTTCTCTTTTTTTTAATAAAAAGTGAGTTACAGACTATTTTACAAAGTAAATTTCAAACCATTTTGAATTCAAAAAAACTTGAGATTATTTTAGAACTTGTTTTTAGACTATTTTAAAATCTAAATATATTTTAGTCTAAACACATTTTTTTAATTATTGTTTTTCAACTCAAATATAGATTAGTTTTCAAATATGACTTTTTTGTGTTTTATTTTTTTCCAGAAACAAAAGGGCCTAAACGTGGCTCGTTATAAATTTTAAAAAATCAATTTTTTTCACAGAAGCTAAACAAAGCTGGGGCACAAAGCACACAACAACAAACAAAACACTCATCACTTAACTTTATTAAAAGTTTTAAAATTCCACAATTTTCTCTCTTTTTGAATTCAATAATTAAATAACCCTTGGAATATTTTAGAAAAAATTTAAATTCTTATTTAATTTAGTGTTTTCTAATAACAATCAAAATTAAAAATTTTGGAGTGTTATAGCTCTTTTCCTATGCTAAATCTCAACAGATCACTCTATGCACTGCTATCTCTACTACCCCTCTTGAGGACCTCTTTCATCTGCCTCTCTCGGTAGAGGCTTTTCAACAATTCCAAGGCCTTTTCTAGCACTATGCAGTCCTTGCAACTTAGTCAGGCTAATGATGTTTGGTCTTACTTTTGGGGTTCTACTCACTTTTCCTCCAAGCAGGTTTACAAACGTCTTATTGGGCACAGTCAGATTCATTCTTCTTTTAGATGGCTTTGGACATCTTGTTGTCAGAACAAAAGGATTTTTTTTCTGGTTAATCCTTTGTGACACATTAAGCACTAGAGCACTTCTTAAGAGAAAAGGGATGTTTCTTGAAGATTATAATTGTGTTTTCTGTTCCTTGAACTTGGAAGAAGATCTACTCCATCTACTCTTTCACTGCCCTTCTGCGATGGCCTGCTGGTACAGTCTACAAGTCTTCATACCAAACTTGGATGACATCTCAACCATCTTGGAATCTCTTAGGACTCAGCTGGGAGTTCTTTTTTATGGAGATCATCATTACTATGTGTTGGTCTATCTGGATGTTGAGGAATGACATTATTTTCAGAAATATGGCGCATACAATTTGAAGATGCAAAACAGTCTTTCAGAAGGAGTTTGCTCTAGTTATACTAAGAGCAAAAGCACGCTTTCACCCTTCAATAGATCTATGGCTAGACAACTTTGTGTAATTTTGTATATATTTTAATTTCCTTTTTTGTACCTTGATTGTTGTACTCAGAGCCCTCCTTTATTTTTCAAAAAGTATTATTAAAATCCCAGTAGGGGCAGAACCCCTCCTGTTTCCCTAAAAAAATGACTTTTTGTGAGTTTTAATTTTTTTAAGGAAAATTTTTCGGAGTTTTGATGGGTGAGTTACAGTTACAGGTGCAGCCTGGGAGAGATGGCCCATCTCGGTCTGCTCATGTGAAAAGAACAGAAAAGCAAACAGCCCAATCGGCCCCGCTGAGAAAATTGAAGCCCACGAAGTCCAGCGAGCCCTTCTCCACAAGGTTAGTATTAGTACGCGGCCAGCCGCCAGAGGCGGGGTCGGAGTTGAGCACTTGAGTTCCCCTTCTCCTACCCTTCACCTCCCTAGCGCCGCCGCCAGCACCGCGTCCCCAACCCCAAGCACTCCAGCGCCCCCGAACCGGATCGACGCCATGGTGTCGGAGGCCAGCAAGAAGAAGGCCGCTCAGAAGAAGGCCGCCGCGGCCGCGAAGAGGGGAGGCAAGGCCGCGGTGGCGTCCTCATCGTCTTCATCTGCGGCCGCGGCCGCCGATAAGGCGGCGAACGGCGTCGCGGCGCTCAAACTATCAGACCGCACCTGCACCGGGGTCCTCGCGTCTCACCCGCTCTCCCGCGATATCCACGTGAGCACCCCCTTTCCGATCGAACCCTCGTCTTCCTGTTGTTTCGTGATTCGTGGTGTGAATCTTTTACGCTCGCGGAGGACCTAGCAGTTCTTTTTTCCAAGGGTCAGGTTTGGGAGGCTTGTAATCGCCGACATCTTTGATCGATCTATAGAGATCTCTGCTGCTCTGTTTTATTCCATGGCGAATCGATCTGTCAAACATGGTGTTGGGAAGTAGTTTTAAGGGGGCAGCTAATGGAAAATTGGAATTTGGTTTTCTTACTGAATAAAGATAGGCACATAAAGAGACAAAATCAGCACATAAAGGGACAAAATCAACTAAGCCCTCTGATAACGCATCCAGTATCTTTGGATATTATGCTATATCTGAAAACAGAGATTAGGGCCCTCACCGTGTTATATGACTACCACTTTTCCTTCGGGAAAAGCAAGTGATAATGTTCCTCGTAGATATCTTGCTTTTTTTTAATTTGGCTGGATCTTCTGCTTATGGGTTAATTGTTCCTATCTCTAGCACAATGTCTATCCTGTTGCAAGCACCATCTATACCATTGATCATTTTCTTTAATACATCACAATCCTAACTAAATGGATGTATGTGATCATTGTCTTTAATACATCGCGATCCTAACTAAATGGATGTATGCGCAGCAGTGAAATTCAATGACCATGTAAATGGTAGTCAGTTGGCAGATATAACATGGAACCAGACAGTCATGACACCAGTTCCATGTGAAGTTCAAGTTTGGCTTCTCTGTAGATTCTTATTATGAAATACAGGCTGTGGCTTCTTTCCTATTACTCGTCCTGGCACTTCCTTTTGCCATTAAAGGAAGTGAAAGTGATCTTTGACCTGTTGTAAATTAGAATTAGAACTCTCTCATATATTTGGGTGCTGCATCTCCTGTCGATTCGTTTAGCCTTTGCTGATTGGTGATTTCCTAGTTTCCTAATAGTCTATGCTTTGGATGTTGCAGATAGAGTCTCTTTCTTTAACATTCCATGGGCATGACCTTATTGTGGATTCTGAGTTGGAGCTGAACTATGGAAGGTAATAAAAATATAAATACATAATGCTACCATTCAGTTACAAGCAGGTATGCTGTTGGAGCACGTCACTGATACCTTTCATCTGTTATACTTTTATTTTATATAACAGGCGATACGGTTTGCTTGGGTTGAATGGCTGTGGGAAATCTACTCTTCTCACAGCAATAGGCTGCAGAGAACTTCCTATCCCTGAACACATGGACATATACCATCTAAGCCATGAGATTGAAGCTTCTGACATGTCTGCACTGCAAGCCGTTGTTACTTGTGACGAAGAAAGAGTAAAGTTGGAAAAGGAAGCTGAAATTTTGGCTGCACAGGTTGAGCTCTTGGAATCACAGAATTGTTATTTTCACATGTTCCTTCTCTATGTACTGTCTTTCTCATGTTGCGAACTGTAAGTTAACGATGGTGGCATTTTTAGGATGATGGTGGTGGCGAAGCACTGGATCGTGTTTATGAGCGTCTAGATGCAATGGATGCTGGAACTGCAGAAAAGCGAGCTGCTGAAATATTATTCGGTCTGGGTTTTAACAAAGAAATGCAGGCAAAGAAAACTAAAGATTTCTCTGGAGGTTGGCGTATGAGGATTGCTTTGGCGAGAGCACTGTTTATGAATCCAACAATCCTTTTGCTTGATGAGCCAACAAACCATCTAGGTAAGTCTTGGGAAATCTAAAATAAATGGAAATGTAATTAGAGTGATGTGTTTTCAGTTGGAAATTTAATTGGAACCCTGCTATCAGTGAAATATTTATTTTTATACAAGAAATTGGAACTTCATATCCATATGCACATTTGCAAAGCCTGCATTTCATTAATTATTAAGGAAGCTTCTTAAAAGCATCGATGGATAGATTCACCCAAACATAAAATGATACCTTCTGAATTCTTATGCAGATTTGCAGTCTTACTTTATACTTCTGAATAATACTGCCAAAATTCAATAATTCTTGTGTGTCCTGTGGAAGTTACTTTTTACGTGCTGTTTTTAACTCAGGTATTGAAGGCATCGTGTTCTAATTCTTTACAATCATTTGCAGATCTTGAAGCTTGTGTCTGGTTGGAAGAGACACTAAAGAAATTTGACCGCATACTTGTTGTCATATCACACTCTCAAGATTTTCTAAACGGAGTGTGCACTAACATTATCCATATGCAAAGCAAGAAGCTCAAGTTATACACCGGTAACTACGATCAGTATGTTCAAACTCGCTCCGAGCTTGAAGAGAATCAAATGAAGCAGTACAAATGGGAGCAGGAACAGATTGCATCAATGAAGGAGTACATTGCTCGTTTCGGTCATGGTTCTGCAAAGCTTGCTCGCCAGGCTCAGAGCAAAGAGAAAACTCTTGCAAAGATGGAGCGAGGTGGTCTCACTGAGAAGGTTGTTAGGGACAGAGTTCTAGTGTTCCGGTTTACAGATGTTGGCAAGCTTCCTCCGCCCGTGCTGCAGTTTGTTGAAGTCAAGTTTGGGTATACACCAGATAATCTCATATACAAGAGTCTGGACTTTGGTGTTGATCTTGACTCTAGAATCGCATTGGTTGGTCCCAATGGGGCAGGGAAGAGCACTCTTCTGAAGCTTATGACTGGTGATCTTGTTCCATTAGATGGCATGGTTCGGCGCCATAATCACCTGCGCATTGCACAGTACCATCAGCATCTGGCGGAGAAGCTGGATCTGGACATGCCAGCCCTGGCTTACATGATGAAGGAATACCCTGGGACTGAAGAAGAGAAGATGCGAGCTGCTGTTGGCAGGTTTGGCCTGTCAGGAAAGGCGCAGGTGATGCCGATGAAGAATCTTTCTGATGGGCAAAGGAGCCGTGTCATCTTTGCATGGCTGGCATATAGGCAGCCGCAACTGCTACTGCTCGATGAGCCGACAAACCATCTGGATATTGAGACCATTGACTCCCTGGCCGAGGCACTGAATGAGTGGGATGGTGGTTTGGTTCTAGTGAGCCATGATTTCAGGCTGATCAACCAGGTTGCTCAAGAGATCTGGGTGTGTGAGAATCAGGCGGTGACAAGGTGGGAAGGTGATATCATGGATTTCAAGGCACACTTGAAGAGCAAGGCTGGTTTATCTGATTAGAAGGCTTGTCTAGCAACCATGAGCTTTTTAACTCTGTATCACGAAGTCCTATTTTTCCAGTAGCAAACTATCGGAGATACTGCTATTGTATCGGATTCCTTAAGACATCCATAGCAGCCACCAGCCAGAGTACCTTATACTACCTGGAATGTTTATTTATATATTTTTTTGAAATGCTATTATGTGTTCTGTAAGTTTTGTAGATTTTGGAAGTTTGGATTTGTCAAAGTTACTGGATTCTATGATCCTTGTGAACATACAAACATAAATTTAGTTTCAAATTCAACTGAAATTTTATTTCTTCAGAAAAAATGATTTTGTTAAGCATTTGAAATTTTGTGAACATACACTTTGATGGCACTTGTTTGGAGTGGTTTTAACACATTGTTGTTTGATGATGTTTACTGTACTGATGTCATGAGTTTCATACCATCAGTTTCATTTGTCTGATAGACATGTATTCTTCAACGCTCGCGTATGACGCTATGCGGCTACCCCAAGTTCGTAGCATCCCTCAATGAGGTTGATATTTCCCATGGTGCCGGAGATTAGGATTTTAAGTTAGTAGAATCTCATAAGATGATGGCCGGAGATTGGGATTTTAAGTTAGAATCTCTCATAAGATGATGGTTGATGGTTCCCATGGCGTTGGTAGCCATCATGAGCACCTGCTGGAATATGAAACGATTAAAAACATATATCCATTCTCGAAAACTAGAAATCATTTCAATAATGTACTAAAACATCGGGCGCCCTACTGTGTCTCCTCTGCCACAACTTTGAATAGTTGAATTTCAGTAGACCCAAATTATTTCATCTACATTGCTAAGCAGATAAGCCCTAGGTAACCATCATCACTTGAAAGCAAGATGAAATCTAAATTTATTGTACCTCATGAAAATCAGATATAGCGTTATAGCTGTCAATCTATTTAATCATTGTATCAACTCTAGGGTAGGTAATAGCAAAAAAGGACATATTTTATCTAGAAATTATGCCACCTTCCTCATTTTATATAATGTAATATTATTCTAGAGCCATTTATATCATTTGGTGAAAAATAATCCTACCTACATTTTTCCTAAAAAAAGGTCGGCCAAACAAGTCAAAGTATTTCGTCAGCTTCTCCTAGATTTTTGTCATTTGCATAATATTCCAATAACTGCGCCCTCAATGGAATGCAGAAATGAAGTATCTGAGACAAATGTACCACTGTCAGGTGTACATAAATAATGCATTTGACAAAAAATTATACCATGTTAAATACAATATTTTGCAGTGGATTTAGCATATGAGAAGTAGAATGACCATTAGACAAAGTTATGTCACATTTGGATCTATTTGGTCTTGGATCATCTAAAGACTATGACATTAACACATTAAACATTATCGCTGAGTTTTTACCCTGAACACAGAAAGCAATGGTGCAGCACCAGAATTTAAGTGGACACCGGAGGTATACAACCTAATAGTTGTTATTAACTTTCTTTATATAGTGAACAAATAAATGCTGGTAAACTCCAAATAGCTTCATCTCTTGACCTTTCTTATCAATGGTGGACGAATAGAGAAGCTACTGTTTGGTAAACATAACTTTGTGTAGCTATGATAATTAGATGATAACACTAAGATCTAAGTATATGCATCTATATATATTGCTGGACTTCATAGAGCCTCAGTTTTAGAAAATAAGCCCAACAATAAAAAACAGCATCCATCATGGAGTGATATTTTCAGGCCACTCATGCTAAGCTGTGCTTAGTGTTAGAAGAGACAGCGATAAAAAAAGGAATTGTAATGTACATAACAGGATGTAAGGACCACAAATGATAGCTCAATGCTCAGAATATGTAAAAAAGCTTTAGCAAAGTCCGTATGACTTGATTTGAAACATATGCCCCATGTTGATACTGCTATGTAAGTAATTTGCTATCTAAGTAATTTAATTTCACTCATACAACAAATTGAGAAGGTAGTTGCAGAATTCATACGTAGTAAGGTTAATATAACCATATCCATAAGAAGACCTTATTTCAAAATTCCCTGGTGCATCTTTTTACAAGAACCACTCAAAGGTTGAGCTATATCAAATATAGTCTGGAAACAATATCTATAGTTGAGAAACATGATATTTACTTAATGCAATTCCCAAATTAAGCAAGAAACATGCACATTCTCCATCAAACTGTCTAAAGCTACACATTTAACCTACCATTAAACTATAAAGAGAAACTAATCCACCTCACTGGATTAAGAGTAATCATTCAACATAAATTGTAGGGTGCTGTAAAATAAGGTGACATGCGGTTCTATCCTAGTAGATGATTGATCCTGATACAAACAAGGAGAGGAGAAACATAGATGATATGAGTAGAAAATGTGTCAGATCAGGATAATTCGCATTTCAACGACCATGGAAGAAAATGTGTCAATTGTCAAAGAATAGATATAAAACGTGGATAAATCACTAGTTCACGCCAAACAGGTTACAATGCCTAAGTGAATGCAACAATGCAATATACTGCTCTAAAAAGCAAACTCTTGAGTTATTGGAAATAATATGTGCATAATGTCAAACATCTCTCTACAACACTGATGACAATTATCATGTAATACCAACAATGTAAATAGTATAGAATTTCTTAAAGACCACTTTAGGAAATGGATTATAGTATTTAACTGTAACAACAGTACATGCATAGGATTTCAGAAGGCAAAAAATAAAGAAGGAATTCATTTCAATCTTTGACAAATTCAAAGGGCGTGCAGAAAAAATGTGGTCACCTCTACTTATCTAAATGGATGGAAAGGGATACTGAAATAAAAGTATTTTGAGGTCATGACTTGCTTTGGTCAATCATGTAAAATCAAAGCATACAATGCTGAGTGTGCAGTCTTTTAATCATTGTGCTCATCACATTAATTTTTACTAAATATATGAACCAAAATGTGTGAACAAATATAAAGCGATATAGGTGATCACAATAAATTTAGAAAAAAAGACAACATGTCATAACTGAACATCCTAAAAATGATCTTTCAGGTAGCATAGGTGATGAAGGTACATGTATTGTCTGGTTAGAACTCAGAAGCACTCTGAACCAAAAATCATGAAATTAGATCATGTGTAAAATCTAACCATTTGCCTATCCAGTACTCATAGTGATCTTGTTCTCTCAACCATGTGACAACGTATCAATAATCAGTGAGGAATGTAAATATGTAACTTGTTATCCATAGTGGTAGAGTAAACTACAGTTATATTTCACTGAGTAAAAGGTGGCACTATGAAAGGAAAAATAGGTAGCAGACATATACCATCAGTAACTACACACTGTAGCTTCTCATGAAGCAAACTGCAGACCCATTTCTTACTAATGACTTAGATGGACATGTTCTACCATAATCCAGAGGGTATGGGTATGGCCTCACCTTGTAAACAATACAAAGCGCAAAAACATCTTGAACCAATATTGCCAATAAATAATACCACTGTTCCTAGAAGAACGCAATGCACATAGAAATCCAAAGGGCTCTAGGATGGAACTGAATTGTTCTATGTGGCTCTTGGAGACAGAAAAGGGGGAATAGGCAGAAATAAACCTCAATACGGATAGCAGAGCCAAAGCACGGGGGAGGAGATGCACCTATGGAGCACCAACATCGCAGGAGAGCAAGAAGACAGTGGATGCCTTTGACTCAAAGTGGACGCCAAGCCCCTCATTGACCTAAACCCATACGCCGACATGGGGATCCACACAGATAAGGCATCCTCACTACTAGCAACCATGGATCTGGCCAACCCCTCCAATTCATCCACAAGAAATACGAGGGGGAAAGCTTACATCAAATCATAGAAGGCCTCCTAGAACTTGCCAACTAATTTCCCTAGATCTACATGCTGTCAAATCTCGCGTTGGCTCCACACGCTCCCCCCATGCTGCTGAGGCTACACAGCTTCCCTTGCTCTAGCGATGACGATGCTCTTGCCGGCATGGGAAAGGGCTAGCGCCTCCTCTTTCATCGACCAATCCATTCGTGGGAGTAGGTGAGGTTAGTCCGATTTGTGTCACCGGATCTTGTGTCACTTAATGCGCTCCACTGTGCCATAGAGGATACGCAACTTCCATGCTTAAGCAACGGTAGTAGGGACACTGTAGGGGAAGGACAGGGCAGGGAGGGGTAGAGGTGCGATGGTGGCGATGACAGTGGTGGCTAGGGAGGAGAGAAAGGGGGGGGAGAGGATGAAGCGAACTAGGCAAGGTTGTGGGATGGAGCATGTGTTTTTTGAATTGGACCGCGGGTTGATTTTGAGAAATTGGAGGCTCTTTTTGCAAATTATGTCGCGACATGTGTCAGCACGCACATGCACCACCAATGTCTCAAATTCTCTGGTGCGAGAAGAGTAGAGTGGGTTTTAATCAACCCTGATACAATAGCTGAGGACCAGTGGTGGATTCAGAATTAGAATCCACATATGGCAAGTTATCCCTATAGGTGCAAAAGCTTCTATAATATTTTATCCACACCCTCACCATAGACGTGACCATGCACACATGTCTACAGTAGCATTTTATTGATATGCGTCTATAATAAGTCACCAGCAGGGGTCGCCGATCCCGTGAGCACAACACACGTCTATAATAAGTCATTACTATAGACGCATGTTTGTAAAAGATGCTTGAGCTAAAACTTCAGACGCGCTTTGATAAAATGGGTCTGTATCAGCAACAGTTACTACCAATGCATGCTGTGGTTTTCGATTCTCGGATAGCGTGATCAAAATCTATGGACACGCCTGGTACACGCATCTGTGGTAACATCTCTTATTGTAGACGAGTATGTTGTTACTGATGCATGTTTCCATCATGAGTCTCTAGTAATCATACTTGTAGCAGACACGTTAGCTCTATACGTGTCTGTACTTGAAACATGAGATGTAAATTGTAATAGATAAGTTCATGTCATCTCTCAAGACATGCATAGTCCTATTGTTAAGCTCATGACATGTGGTTAACAAATTATATGTAGAAGCTAGAAATTAGTGATCACAAATGTCACTCCATCCATTCACAAATTAACCAACAACAACAATATATATATAATGCATAGATAGATGCATTTCTAGTCAAACTACGTGACAGAGTTTGAATCATAGAGTTGTACTACTGCCCTATTACATTATCATCAAAAGTATGTCATTATAGAGTTTTGATTCACATAGTTTCACCAGTAAAAGTTAACACAACATGATTTGTTGTTTGCCAATGGCGGAGGCATTGGCGCCCTATACCTTGCTCTGGAGGTTCTTCACATTCTGAACCATGAACTTTAGGTGGTCACCAAAGTTGTCTAGGTTCTTGTTGAAATGCTTCTCCTTCTCTTCCTTCTCATCCTTCTCTTTCTTAAGTTGTATCCACACTATGCTGAAGACCTTCAACACTGTTGATGGTGGATATACCATAGAAATCCACACTCAAAACACCGTCAACATGCCAAGGTCCCTAGAGTCCAACTCAACCCTCAGATCAACTTGTGTTTTCATCCAACAACAAAAGATTATTGCACATGGATCCATTAGCCTACAAGGAAGCAAGTAACATGACAAGCATTTGGCAAAAGATTGAGCCAATCTATATGACAGATGGGGACACCATCTAGAAGAACCTAGCTAGGCCCAACTTTCATAGGGAGGGGGTCTGTTGACCCCCCTTAGTGGGCAGCTATGTTGGTTGGCTCTCCACCAACTTGAGCATGCTTTCCACATGCTGGTTTCATCGCTACCATCCATCTGAGGTGATTTGGAGGTCAGTTCATCCAATGGTGGTGGGACATGGAGCACATTATTGACGGTGGTTAACATCAATTTTCATTAGAACTTTAGACCCAAAAGAAAACATGAAAACACACTAGTCTAGGGTTTTAACTAACAATTTTCACGAGTTTTGCATATTCTGTATTTTCCTGGGTTTATTTCAGAAAAGCTAAAAAGAGGGATACAAGTGCAAAATAAACATGAAACTTATCCACTACGAGAAACATCACTGGAAGACTTAAGAACCATCTAGAAGACACCTGAAGCCATGGAGGGCCAGGCCTTGTGACCCCTGCCTGTTATGAGTAGATTAGATGGCATTGGTAATATCACTTATTCATCCTATATAGTCTCTTATTAGTATAATAGATTATAGTTTATTACATAGCTTTTCGAGTGGTATAAATATAAATCGACAACCTGGATGAACTCCCTAGGTAAAATGCTACAACGGTATAATTATCTGTCCGCTTGTAGAACCCATTTATTTTACAATCATATTAAATTCATATCTTTTATATTTACCTAGTCACATTAGTACATGTAAATCTATAATAATTTCCTAGCAATATGATTAGGGATGACAACCTACTTCATATTTAGGAATGTTAGTAATTAAGAAGTGGCTAGTTGCTAAATGACAAGTTAATTATATACCGAGCATTTCTGGCATTGTTGCTGGGGGTAGGAGTTATTTCTGCTTTTTGGTAATGATGGTAGTAAATGTCAACAAGCATTTTTAGCGCCATTGCCGTGGAAGGCACAATAAACATAGGATACATTGATAACATGTATACACATGGATAAAGTCATATTACCAATCGATCTCTAACTCAATCAGGTACACCCTTTGTTGTTATCATTTTCTTATCTTATGCAGGGTGTTGAATGAATGGTTTTTCTCTTCCAAGAAACTTTACTAATGATCCAGAGAAACTCCTTAGAAAGAAGAAGTTTGTAGAAACAAGGGACAAATTTGAGTCACCATCGAGAACACCCTCTGGTGCTCAAGCTAGCTCTTCAGAGGAGGCAGCTCCAACACTAGAAGAGGAATTTGAGGAACAAGTAGAATAACAAGCAAAAGAGCATTTAGGTGAAAACCTAGCTCCTGTGTTTGAAAACATGGCTGAGAGAATGGATTCGAGCTCAAGCCTGCTCTCATTACCATGGTTCAAGCCAGCCAATTCTGTGAAAAGGTCATGAAGATGCAAGTGCACACTTACAACACTTTCTAGAGATCTACAGCACCTTCACGATTAGAGGAGTATCAAAAGATGCTATCTTACTCTGTATTTTCCCATTCTCATTATTGGGGAAAGCCAAACAGTGGTTCTACGTCAACAAAGACAAACACAATACATGGGACCTATGCTCGACTGCTTTCCTGGCAAAATTCTTTCCTACCGCCAAGACCAATGCTCTATGTGGGAAGATTGCATGTTTCCAACAACAACATGATGAATCATTCACTGAAGCATGGGAAAGATTCTAGAATTACATTGATGACTATCCTCATCATGGGATACACTACACCACAACCCTTATTCAGCATCTGACTGCAGTTGCTAAAAGTTTTAATTAGCATAGAACGGTGGGTCGCTAAAGGTTACCAAAGGACGGTCAGTTGCTAAAACCGAATAGGGCGATGGATGGTCCGTTGATATAATTATTTTTCTTTTGCGTTGGATGGTCGGTTGCTATACATCACGAACAACATCGGATGGTCCGTGGCTATAGAAATTTTCCATTCGCACACGGTATTTGGGCCTTTCCTGCTGTAATTTTGGCCCAAAATGTCCTAAACCCTAACTCATCCCACATACAGAACAACACGCACTCTATCCATTCCACCGCCGCCTCCAGTCGTCAAGCCCGCGCCTGGCTTCGCCGCTCGCTCGCCCCCGTGCCGGCATACTGCTCCGACGGCCTCCACAGCCTCATCTCCGCCGCCCGGTCGCCCCTGTGGGCCTCCACAGCCCCATCCCCGCCGTCCTCCACACCTTCATCGCCGCCGGCGGCCAAGCCTGCCCCCGCCGGCTCCCTCTCCGTCGAGGTCTTCTCCAAAGAGCGCATGGCACCGACGCCTCCATACCATGCCGGCAGCCACACGGTGAGTCCCAATCTGACCTCTAATTTTGGATTATGGAACCCTGGAGCTGTTCGATATCGATTGAGTCTTGCTGGTGCAAGGGCTTTTCTGTCCTGTATGTGCGCAAGGAACAGATGGATGTTGCTATCAGTTCCTAGGCCAATATACGCCTCGCCTACGAACCTTGCTCCCTGCTCTGCCTGCCCACCATCTGTTCAGTCAAAAGCCTCAACTCAAAGCTTTTGTTTTTTTCATAGGATCTTCTTTAATTGGGTTCAAAAGCTAGCTGATCTCACTTTTTTTTCTGTGTATCCGCCTCTAGACGGAGTTGATGGATTTTCGCTTGTTTTATGAGGGATCTTTATGTTTAGGATTCAAATTAGAGGGTGGTTTTGAGTCCCTGTCTGTTGCTAGTTATTATCTCTGGAGGCAGCATGATCTAATTTTGGACCTTTGTATATGGACCAAAAGAGTTGTGTTTTGGTGGCCGAGGAATCCGTGGTGTAGGAGCCCGTGATGGATGCACCGTTGGTTCATGGAGATAGATAAAGGTGAGATGGTTCTATACTTCTATATCTCATGATTGTGTTTTTTATAATGCTCTGTTGATTTTGTGTGGGATTGTTTCTTATTTCTAAGCA
>Ga0182004_10002679_pt1 | contig 13952 bp, 14 predicted proteins | sample Sormic07211540_1_FD_120479 | JGI IMG/M metagenome (GOLD analysis project Ga0182004, IMG submission 120479) | Endophyte microbial communities from Sorghum bicolor roots, Mead, Nebraska, USA - 072115-40_1 MetaG | ecosystem: Host-associated > Plants > Roots > Unclassified | place: USA: Nebraska...
GAAAATACGAAATTGGTTTTTAAAAATAGGAAAAAAAGATTTTTTTTTTTCGTGTAAAATCGCACGTTACGATCGCCGGTGGGATTCAAACTTGAGACCTCGCCCTCGCGCATAGCCTCCTCTACCACTCCACCTATCACTCAGTTGTGTCTATATTAGAGTTTAGTTCCCCACATACTATCCTAAACCAAGCATAAATTGATTATTTGAGGCCCTAAACGGATTCAAATGGAAAAGACGTCAACTACAAAGTTTTACAACTTTTTAAGATCTATAACTTTTATATTGGTAGTTCCTTTATCCGAGGTCATTTACAAAATTTAAATTTCAAATTTGAGAAATTCAAACGTAGTTTTCGATGACAAGATTATTTCAAATGAAAAAATTATCAACTACAAAGTTTTATAACTTTTCAAGATCTACAACTTTCATTTTGACGGTTTTTTCAAACGAGGTAATTTGAAAAGCTCAAAAAATTTAAGTTCAAATTATTTCTACAGGCGGATAGAAATACATGATTTCTACATGTGGTTTTGTTAGAAAAACTGCGTGTAAAAATTGATATTCACAGGCGATTTTTTTGTCGGGTAAGCCAATTTCTTTCCACGGACGTTCTTTAATTGAAACTGTCTGTAAAAATTATGTTCCACCGTTGGCTTTGAGCACTTATGTATTAGTAAATATTTTTCTAAATAAAACAAGTTAGTAAGGTACATAATAATACAACCGGCTAACATAATAACATAATACAGGAAACCATTATTATCTTTAGGAGCCACAGGAAATGATGAAAAATTTGCCAATGCATGATTGAGGATGCGCAAGTCATGGGCAGATCCCGGCCAACCGGTGACCGCAAATGTAAACCTCATGTCAAAGTCACAAATAGCTAGCACACTTTGAGAAGTGTACCCATGACGGTTTGTGTGGTTAACTGTTTCATCCAATGGCACTATCACTTTAACATGTGACCCATCTATTGCTCCAATTGCTTCTTTGAAGTATGGCCAAAAACGGTTCTCTCTCACCTTTTCATGTTCCGTAGAAAAAGTAGGATATCTTGGCGTAATATTGTCCTTAGCTAACTTGCGTAAACACCTCAACACTTCATGAAACTTGGTGTGAATCGTCCAAAGTGACCGTGTGAATCGATTTTCGGCTTGCAAAAATGATTGTGGTCCTCCGACGATCCATAAAAACATAGCTAATGACTCAATAGATGAAACATTCTTATTCGAGGTCAATCCATAGTTAGAAACTAGCAAGTCATGAAGTTCATTGAAAACCTCAGAGCTCATCCGAAACATCTTGTAAAAATACCTAGGTGTTGACATACAGCTCAAGACCCATTGGATGCCAGTTTCTAGTGTTTCTCTGTATGCAGCTTTCTGCAAATATTTTTCAGCATACGAGTTCCCTATTCCTCCAACAATGGCTGCATGTTGTGACAGCTCAGCAAGCAACAATAATCCCTTCTACCCTTTAGCTACAGCTCTCAAGTGGCCATCCATCTACAGTATGTTGTGTTTGCTCCAGATTTTATTTTTTTACATATGTAAAAAATCAAATCTGGAGCAAACACAACATGCAGGTCACACATGTCACACAGGTCACACAGCCTCATCTACATAACACAATAAGGGATATGTAAAAAAATAAATTATAGAGCACATGTCACATAGGTTGTGTACGGTCACAACATAATTATTATGAAAATTCTAGTACACAGGTCACAACAAAATGTCTCAAAGCACACAGGGCACAACAAAATGTCTGACCAACAAGCACATAGGTCTCAAAGGATACAAATTCTAGTTCAACAATTATAGTTCAGAAAGAAAAACAAATTTGAAACATAAATCAATTCTGCTTCAGCATCTCCTTCTCATGCTCCCTCTCAATCAAATCGAGTCTTCCTTTGTTTGTTTTTAGAGAGCAAAAGAACTCCTTAAAGTCCCGATCTTGGATTAGAGAGGAGGCTGTGTGCATGAGAGCGGTTCCTTCTTCCACCCCACATTCTATCACCATATTCACAGTTTGGGCAATGGATGGAACGAGGTTGGTTGCAGGAGTGGATGATGCTTCAATACTGTAGATATTTTCTCTGATGCAGAGTTTCTATCTTCAAACAAGTGTTCTTATACATACAATAAAGGGGGCTCTTCTCATCCTTGTCTTCAGCAGTGGAGGCCGCCTTGCGTTTCTTATTTCTTTGGTTCCCTGTCTTTCCTTGGTTCCCTGTCTTCCCAGTGTTTCCTACATTTTTGGTTCCCTGTCTTCCTAGCGTTACCTCCTCGACATCCTCATCACTTGTATTGTCGGAGGATATATCTCCGGGACAGGTTGCCGAGGACCCACTAACATGTGTCTTGCCAAAAATGATATGCATATCATCTAGAAACTTTGGTCCTTGCTTTCGGAACTTCACATGCCTACATTTGATTCCTTTCTCAGGATTGTTACATCTCTAAAAGTAAAAAAAATAGCAAAGCAGGGCAAAACAAACCATTGGAAAAAAAAATATATTTACAAAGACAGTTTAGTTCTTACAGCTAAGTGTTCCTCCCACCATTCTTCTGAACAATCAACAGTTCTTTTTTCAGCATCCCATCCAAGCCCGGTTGCATAGTTCTTGAACTCCATGAACAATGAGTATTCCTTTTTGAAAATATCTAGCTTGTTCTTGAGTTGTTTTTTTGTGCGTTTATCACCGGATTTATCTGCAAACTTGGAAATAAGATTCTTCCATCCAGTAGAGGTGAAAATTCGCATCGGCGTATTGGCTGCATCAAACAAGTTCCTCACAAAAGAATCACTCCAATCTGCCTTGTCACTCATACTTGAAGCAAACAAAAAAACAATCAAAAGAAGCAACTTTACCATACATCACACAACCACTACTAATCATACATCGATTTGGCAGATTACTCATGCATCCATCACATTCATGAAGCACAGAGTGGAGAGGACATACCTTGCAGGTTCGTCGCCAGCGGGGGACAAGCCCATGGAGGAGCAGGGCGTCCTAGGTCGCCCTTGGTTGTGGCTGCAGGCCATGATGGGGGCGGCGCCGGTGGTCGTCGGCCGTCTCGCAGTTGCTGGAGAGGATGAGTGCGGACCTGGGAGCGGGGCGGGTGCTGTAGGCGCACGGAGCGGGGCTGCGGGGCATAGGTCGGCCAGAGACGGCACCGGTGACGCCGGGCAGCGGGGCGGCGGCCGGCCGGTCAAGCCTGGGGGCGGGGGCGGCGAACCCTAGCCGCGGCACGCTCCTGTGCGCGACTCCTCGAAGGGCCGGGTGCTGTAGGCGGACAGAGCGGGGCTGCGGGGCGAAGGCCGGCCGGAGACGGCGGGGCGGCGGCTGGCCGATCAGGCTTGGCGACAGGGGCGGCGAACTCCTCGAAGGGGCGGGCGGGCGTCCGCGACACCTCCAAGGGGGCGGGCGTGCGTACGGAGAAGGGTGCGACGGGAGGAGAAAAGAAAATATCGAAACGTTATTTTCTCATGATCGATGGCATGGTGGGTAATTTTTTATGTCAAAAGTGAGTGAAAGTAGAGGGAGAGATACTTTTGGATTTGTACTACAGTAAAAGCTGCTTTTGGAGAAAACCTTATCTGACTTTTTGGCCCTTTGGTTGGCTTTTGACTTTTGCAAAAGCAAAAGCAGGTTCAAAAGTCCAACCAAAGAGACCCTTACCATCCGTGCCCACTGGCTTGTATGAATTCATTTTCGGCATCGCACACGCTGTGGACAGTCTGAAAGAACGCCCAAAAATAGCTAAGGGGGTAAAACTTGCGTTGATCCATTGTTCTCCTTCTTCCCCTGATGGGTTTCTAAGCCCTATTCAAAGTTAAAACACGGTGTCATAGGCGCTAGAGCTGCAACAATCCTATTCCTACTGGTATTATTTCGTGAAGTGTGGGCTAGAGGCCTAGGGTCCGACCTACTGTATGTGCATGAGCAGTATCTGGTCAGAGCAAGACTGTTCATTCGTATGGCACCATCACCCCACCTATCTAAACAGGCTGAATTAATTGGGAGCTTTTTGGCTTGTAATTCGGGTAGCCCTTTGGTTACCACACAAACTTTGTCAGAGAAGTGGTCTAGCTAATCTTTATCATCTTTGGAACCAATAATTAAAGTGTGACAAGCAAGCTTTAACCAACTTTGTTGGGTTGCTGATCATCTTGACCTGCAGACAGTAGTAACTGTGAGGTGGCCGGGTCGTCAGAGGATGAGCAGGACGCGAGCTGTCCTGAAGACATCGATCCCTGCGCCGAGGACAAGGAGCTCAAGCACCAGCTTCTGAGGAAATACGGCGGCTACCTGGGTGGCCTTCGTCAGGAGTTCTCCAAGAGGAAGAAGAAAGGGAAGCTCCCCAAGGAGGCCAGGCAGAAGCTGTTGCACTGGTGGGAGCTGCACTACAAGTGGCCCTATCCTTCTGTAAGCAGACCTTATATATCCATTCATGCATTACTAATTCAAGCTCTCTTGTTCCAACACTCATACGTATTATTGTTACATACGTGATAATGGCAACTACTGTGTGTGTGTTGCCAAAAAAAGATTGAAGCTTTTGATGCATGCATGACTGTTGCGAGTAACGTACGTCAATCATCTATTATCAGGAGACGGAGAAGATGGCGCTGGCAGAGACGACAGGGCTGGACCAGAAGCAGATCAACAACTGGTTCATCAACCAGCGGAAGCGGCACTGGAAGCCGGCGTCGGAGGACATGCCGTTCGCGATGATGGAGGGCGGGTTCCACGTCCCGCAGGGCACCGCGGCGCTGTACATGGACAGGCCGCCGCCGTTCATGGCTGACGGCGGCATGTACCGGCTGGGGTCGTGAGGGCCAGTGCGTGTCTCCCATGCGTAGGTGTGTGCTCTCGATCGGATCGACGTCCAGCAAAGTTGCCGGCCGGCCCTGTGGTGCTTGTTTAGTTTGGGTTACCGTGTGGAGAGTGAACTCTGATCCATGGCAGCTAGCGGCATGCATGGTAAAAGCTTAAGCATATAGGTCCCGGTACCATGGTGATTGTTAATTGGGGTACGTAGTAGTGATTGAACTGACGGTAGCCATTGCTGCTATTCGGTTGTAAATGTACAGTTTCTGTTTGATACTTTTTCCTCTCGATCGAGGATCTGTAGTAATTCTGCAAAGTCGTCGTAGACTCGTAGGCACCATGTTTTTCTCTTGTTTTCCCCCTAAAGACGACTGATAACAAACCTCTATATGCATTGGTATATTCTCAGCTACATGCCCTGCTGCAGGTAAACAGGAGGAGAGGGATGGAAATGGTACGTTTGTAACTGTTAGACTGTTACCCAGATGAGATCCAGATCGATGGAGCGACGACCATTCCTTTGCGCAGCACAGGTGCCATGCCAATGCCATTCTACCTGATGTCGTTGCTCTTGCCTAGTAGAAGGCGTCCTGTCATCCTGTGCGACTCACGTGGTGCCCGTGTCGTATCGTACGTGGGTGGTACGCCTGGCCACAAATGCTGCGCCCTACACAGCGCGGCGGAACAGGCGAACGACAGCCAGCAGCGCCTGAACATGGTGACCGATAGATCCATGGATCTCGCATCAGCATGAGCTGAACAAACCCAGCCCCAGGGTGGGCGTTTTATGCCTGCCCGCCGCGCGCGACCGGGCACTGTTGTGCGCACAGTAGTGGCCGGCGCGGCAAAGACGGCCAACGAACTCCGCAGCGCTGTCGTAATGACGACGCGGCGCCGGTGCGGGGCAACGCACGGCTCTATTCTATCCGTGTGGACTGTGGGCGACGGCAGGCGCGCGTGTACTTAAATCTCCACTGTAGATGCGCGGCAGGCCGGACGACCCCTGTGACAACACCGTTGGAGCTGCAGCATTAACAGCGCCCCGGCCGGCCGGCCCGCCGGCGCCCCCGCGTCTGGCCTCCTATAGGTGTGTGCGGTGTGCCCCTCGTAGGGGTCACGGGGCACCACTCGGTCCTGCACAGCTGCTGTGTCTCGGTGTGACGGTAGTGTCCGTGTGATTGTGTGGGGATTGGAAAATACAGCAAATGTGAGAGTGGCTGAACATTTCAACAGCACTAGGCCCATCAGCCAACCCGTGGTCTCTTGTTTCGGCCTGGCCTATAGACACGGCCCGACACTGCTCAATGCATAGTATGCCCGTGCCTGGCCAGCCTAGCCTACCCAATGTATGATAATTAACAGCAGGCTCAACATGGCCCGCTAGTCCCTGCAGTATATTAATCCCTCGTCGATGCGCCTCTTAACCATAGGCTCCATTGTGCCTCACTCCTGTAGTCCTGTATCACGTTCTCGCCTTGTTTAGCTCAGCCCCAAAATCAAAAACTTTCCAAGATTCTCCGTCACTATCGAATCTTGCGGCATATGCATTGAGCATTAAATATAGATAAAAAAATAATTAATTGCACAGTTTGCCTGTAAATCGCGAAACGAATCTTTTAAGCCTAGTTACTCCATGATTGAACAATGTTTGTCAAATAAAAACGAAAGTGTTACAGTGTCAAAATCCAAAAACTTTTTGGATCTAAACAAGACCTTTGTTGTGTCTTGACCGTGTTTTTGTTCTCATCTTTACCCATGTTCTCTTTTTTTTTGTCCCTCTCCTTCCCCATATTTTGTTAGCTCCTTGTAATGTCACAGTGATCCATGAACTAATAGCTACATTAGTCCCACTAATCCTAGTCTCCCTCTCTTCTTTCTCCTAGATCCATGGATATATTGGTCTTCAACGGCACCTCCGGTGCTCTCTTCTCCTAAATCCATGGATCTTGGTCTCCAACATCTCTGGCACTCTAGTAATGCAAGTATGCAAAATCCTAACACTAACTTCTTATTTGTCTTCCTTCTTTTGTATTTGTGTTGTCTACATATATATTCACTTAACTTCTTCTTGTTATTGTAATTTGTTGGGCAATGCTAGCACCATGTGGGTGCACAACTGTCATTGAGGAATCAACAATGTGACTTCCCCTGACTACAAATTGATGATGATAAGGGACAATAGTGATGGAGATAGTACGTAGGTCGTGCAACATCAAGTGTGTAACATATCAAGTTAGGTCATCTGTTTGACCATCTATAAATACAAGCTTAGTGGTGGTCATGCACATCATCCTCCCTAGTAACCACCTGTGACACAAGGTTTCTTCAATATTGCCTTGCATTCAGAAGAAGCATGAGTAAGATAAAATAAAATTAATTACATCAGTTCATATATATGCTAACACTTTGAAACTTAAAAACCATAGCGAAGTATTCAAATTAAATTTCAATTGAATCACTATGTTTACTCTACTAAATGCTTCAAAACTGTATCCCACTTTGGTACATTTTAATAATTTTTCATTTGAAATTTTTTTCTTAAATTTTTTCCTTTTTGATTAACTAGTGATAATGTTATAAGTTTGAGATAAAATGTTCCGCCTTCAAAAAAAATATTCTAAGTTTAAGAGAATAATAAACTGAAATTAGGAGTACAAAATTCTACATTCAAGTGAACAATATTCCACAATATTCATATCTAGTAGTGGAAAAAGAGTGGTTTTCTACTACACATAGGACTACATGGATAGACATGTGAATAGATTAACCTAGATCTAATTATAACTGAATAGGAAACATAATCACTGATTGTTGTCTAGGGGCCATCAGCATCTAACCCTAAGTTGTGATATGTAAGGTGGAGGCATGGAACTAGGCTCCTTATGAACATCTCCCTGCTCCATAATAAACCATAGCATTCAGTAATACAACAACCACATATATTGGACATGAGGCGCCCCACTTAAAATAGTTTAAACTTTCATGTCCCAAGCTACCCCTCTAATTTATCAAAAATGAAACATATCATGGATACTACATAAACAATTTAAAAACCTAGAATTTGTGCGTGAAAGATCTTCATCGTCCACACAAACTAAACGAGATAGCTAATTTAGGCCGAGCATGCTTATCTCACCCACACAAAAAGAATAGTCGGAGCCTTACTCCAATCCGAGTAGTCAGATTGGAAGATTGATGGCTCAAAAGCTAGCGTAAATGTGTCTAACTCAGATAGAGATTATGAGTCCAAATCATTTGTGGCTTATGCGTCTAACTCAGTCAGACCGCTAACCAAACATGATCTGTCAAATCTTACGGAGAAAATCGGTTTGTAATAATAAAACATTGCATAATTCATAAATGCCAACTATGAGTCTGTCCATTTGTCTAAAAAGTCATGATTGAAAGTACTGTTTGATGATTTATTGTAAGAAAAAAATATTATTGATTGGTATAAAAAGTATGACTTATAACGAACAGAGTCTATATTCCACAGAATTCTGCTGGACCAAAATACCTCTGCCCGTTATTAGCTAGCCGAAGTGCCGAACAGAGCCATTTCAGGACAGCAGAGAACACCAGCGCAAAACTGCTGTCTCCGTGTCCGTGTGTTGTGGGCAGGCCAAGCCGTTGGACGGGCCCTTGAGCTGCAGTAGTTTTGGCGAGCTCAGCAGCCCAGCATGAGTTTATCCAGCTCAACCACTGGATTAGAGATGAGCCCAAACCGCGTCCCAGGTTGCGTCCCAAAGTGGTCGCGAGTGAGCGAGCAGCCCTACAAGTCAAGAGAGATCCGGCCTGGGGAAGAAATGGGTGGTATTAGGCCCAACACAGATGCCACCCGCACGCGGCCCACTCCAGCCACAGGAGTGATCCGCGGATGGAGAAGAAAGCGACATGAATCCGATGGAGCCAACGATTCAGACCGGTCCGTCTCGGCGGGTAGTGCCAAGTGGCATGTCGAGTCAAGTCAAGCACCGACGAGCGGCGGCGGCGGCGGCATATCCATATCCACACATGATTCATGATTGCAACTGCCACTGTGGAACGCCTGCGTATGGGTATGGCAATGGCACGCCACAGTATTTTCCAGCATCTAGAGCGTCAATTCCAGCGATTCCACCTCGGCCGGCCGGGAGATCGAACGCGCGGGTCACCGCCTGCCACGGCACAGACGTCGCGTTCCAACAGTCAGCAAAGCCCGAGAGGAGCCGGCACAGTGACACGCCAAAAATTTTCATTTCACACCCACAACTCGCCGCCGAGACGGATGACATCGACAAAAAACCGGCCGGTCGGGGCACCGCCGGTCATCTGAGCTCGCCACCAGGCATGATTCACCGCCGGTCTCCATCGGCCACGCCACGCGCGCCCGGGTTCTTCTTCTTCTTCACAGTCACAGGCGTCCACATCGCGGCATCGCCAGCGTGAGAACTGACAGCGCTAAACAACAGGGCGTGGAAACTTCCAAGCTGGACCCCGGCCAGCCAAAGTCAGGCAAGGATGGCCTGTTCAGACGAGACGACTGGACAGGCGGCACGCACGCGAACGCACGCGATCTGAAAAAAGAAATCTGTGCTAGCTTGGACTGGTCACCAGTTGCTCTGAGCTACTAAATGCCTCCGGATTATAAAACCGGTAGCTCCAGAACGCGACTGCACTGCAAGCGCGGATCTCAACTCGGAGTACAATACAAGCAGCGAGTTCGGCCGATGTGAATTGCCATTGCCAGAGGTGTTATTGCCTTCTTGGTCGCTGCTATGGTTGACTTCCGGCACGCGCGGTCTCTTCTCGCCGCCGGCGTCCTCCTAGCCGGCGTCGTCGTCGCCGTCCTCGGCGCCGGCGAGGACGATGAGCACTTCGTCTACTCGGGCTTCACCGGCGCGCCGCTCGCGCTGGACGGCACGGCCACCATCACGGCGTCGGGGCTGCTGGAGCTCACCAACGGCACGGCGCAGCTCAAGGGCCACGCGGTGCACCCGGCGCCGCTGCGGTTCCAGCGGACGCCTGGCGGTCCCGTGCGCTCCTTCTCGGCGTCTTTCGTGTTCGGCATCATCCCACCTTACTCCGACCTCAGCGGCCACGGTATCGTCTTCTTCGTCGGCAAGGACAGCTTCGCCAACGCGCTGCCCAGCCAGTACCTGGGCTTCCTCAACACCAACAACAACGGCAACGCCAGCAACCGCGTCTTCGGCGTCGAGCTCGACACCATCCGGAGCACCGAGTTCAAGGACCCCGACGACAACCACGTCGGCATCGATATCAACAGCCTCACGTCCGTCAACGCCACCAACGCCGGTTACTACGACGACGGCACCGGCGAGTTCCACAACCTGACACTGATCAGCGCCAAGCCCATGCAAGTCTGGGTGGACTACGACGGCGAGACCGCGCGGATCAACGTGTTCCTGACTCCCCTCGGGACGTCCAAGCCTTCCAGGCCTCTGGTGTCGGCCACGTGGAACCTCTCGGACGTGCTCGTGGAGCCGGCGTACGTGGGCTTCTCGTCCGCCACGGGCACGGTGAAGTCGGAGCACTACGTGCTCGGCTGGAGCTTCGCCATGGACGGCCCTGCTCCGGACATCAACGTCGCGAGCCTGCCCAAGCTACCGCGGTTCGGCCCCGAGCCGCGGTCCAAGGTCTTGGAGATCGTGCTGCCGATCGCCACCGCGGCGTTCGTCCTCGCCGTGGTGGCGGTCGTGGTCGCCCTGGTCCGGCGGCGGCTCAAGTACGCCGAGCTGCGTGAGGACTGGGAGGTCGAGTTCGGGCCGCACCGGTTCACGTACAAGGACCTGTTCCGCGCCACCGAGGGATTCAAGAGCAAGATGCTGCTCGGCGTCGGAGGATTCGGGAGAGTGTACAGAGGAGTGCTCCCGAAATCGAAGCTGGAGGTCGCCGTCAAGAAGGTGTCTCACGAATCAAGGCAGGGCATAAAGGAGTTCGTCGCCGAGGTCGTCAGCATCGGCCGTCTCCGGCACCGGAACCTCGTGCAGCTGCTCGGTTACTGCCGACGGAAAGGCGAGCTTCTCTTGGTGTACGACTACATGCCCAACGGCAGCCTTGACAAGTACCTATACGGCAAGGGCGACGACGACAAGGCCATGGCCACGCTGGACTGGGTTCAGAGGTTCCGGATCATCAAAGGCGTGGCGTCAGGGCTGCTGTACATCCACGAGGACTGGGAGCAGGTCGTCATCCACCGAGACATCAAGGCCAGCAACGTCTTGCTCGACAGCGAGATGAACGGACGGCTAGGAGACTTTGGTCTCGCGAGGCTGTACGACCATGGAGCCGATCCGCAGACAACCCATGTCGTCGGCACGATGGGGTACCTCGCCCCAGAGCTGGCGAGGTCAGGGAAAGCGTCCCCTCTAACCGACGTGTTCGCCTTCGGGGCGTTCATCCTCGAGGTCGTGTGTGGCCGGAGACCCGTGGAGCAGAGCATGACCGACAGCCGGCTCATGCTGGTGGACTGGGTGCTGGAGCACTGGCAGAAGGGATCGCTCGCCGAGGTGATCGACGCGAAGCTCCAGGGTTGTTACGACGACGAGGAGGCCATGCTGGCGTTGAAGCTAGGGCTGCTGTGCTCGCACCCGCTGCCCGCCGCGAGGCCGAGCATGCGGCAGGTGATGCAGTATCTCGACGGCGACATGCCCTTCCCGGAGCTGACGCCGTCGCACCTCAGCTTCAGCATGCTGGCCCTGATGCGGAGCGAAGGGTTCGATTCGTTCGTCCTGTCGGCGTCCACGAATCCGTCGTCGTCCACGGCGATGAGCATCGGGACCATGACTGGCCTCTCTGGCGGGAGATGACATATATTACTCCGTATTGACATGTGCGTTGTCTTGTTGGAGCATGTACAGTTACACTAGATGTCGCCAGTTCATTAGCTAGTGCTACTAGTCTGCTCTGCTGTAGAGTTGCCAATTTTCCAAAAGACAAAATTTCTCAAAGCTGTAAATCTCTTCTGTGAAATATTATGAGCTGGTCGCTGCAAGAGGCGCAATGATCAGAGCGTGGCAACGAGCCAACGATCACTTGATCAGACCTTGTACCCAGAAAATTGTGTTCTACGAAAAAAAATCATCTACCAAGCCAAAAATTAATTATTAGTCTATAAATCGATGGTAGGAATCTGAACGCATGTGACTATGTGAGGTAAAGCCGTAAAGACGGTAGAGATGAGATAGTAGCAGGTATGTTTGAAAAATCTATAGTCTAGAAGTACCTACCATTCTTTCTGCCAAGCCCAAAATCATTAATCACAGTCGAAGAAAGATGCCATCGGCCGGCCTCTCTTCAGCCTTACCCATTATCTATCAAACGTGTGAACGGAACACTGGTTACGGCTTTACTTGTGACTGTTTTAGTAGGTCACATTAGTTGACTTCCCAACTTTCCAACTCCTAGTTCATAATCAGATCACCACTCACCAGCGTAACATATATGGGCTTCAGAGTACAAGCTTGAGAAGAATGGAATTCGAGATAGGTAGCAAGTATGGGGGGATTCAATACGGATCAGAGGTACATCAGGGCAAGGCAGCAGGAAATAGAGATGTGTTCTGTTTCTGAATATCCCTTCTCAGTCGCCGTGGTGTGTTTGGATTGAGGAATGAGTTATTCCATTCTCACTTTTTTTAGTTTATGAAATGGAATTGGTTGATGTATCATCACCTTATTCCTCATAAGCTAATAATTAGTACTAATATGAGAAATGGAGTCATTTCACCAAATTTGATAGGTGGATTCATGATGGACCACCTCATCTAGATATTCCTCAAACCACACAAATCCATAGTCTCCATCGAGGCAAAAGCTCAACTAGGCCATGGCCCATAGCCCATATGATGGCCCAATCATACATACTTCCTTACAGAGTGCTTTGGACTATTGAAATTGAAACATTAGAAAATTATGAGAAATGTGCCATTTGCATGGATACAGCCAAAATGAGTTTGGTTTTTATAAATACATAATATTTACCGTACACCTAAATACACAATGCAAAGCCAAAAAGTTTAGAACTTGGAATGGATGGAGTACTCTAGGATAAAATCGTAGTTATTACTTTTTACCCGATTTATCGTCATTTCTAGTTTTAGTAAAGATTTGTGCTTCTAGTTATTTTTTTTTCAATACCACAGAGTTGGATATAATTTGAGATGTAGAATTTAAATTGAGATGACTGGAAATCAAATCAAGCGTTGCTAACCACGAAAATATTCCGATATGGATGTTCACATTCTTAGGCTATGGAAACTACTAAACCTCAAGGAGATTTGGAGATGTGAGAAGTTTAGGCCTAAAATAGCATGCTATGAAAATTCACACACTCATTTGAATCTTCTTTTAACCTCGAATAATGGGATCTTAGAAATTTTTTTACTAATAGGATCTTAGTATTTTATTATTATAAGGAGGAATACTAAAGCTTGAGTATAAAACATGCTAGACATATTAAGTTTGATATAAATAAATAAATAAATAAATAAGGAAACAAACGACGATTTATTTATCTAGTCTAGAAAAAAAAGAAAAAGGAGAACACTCAAATCATTGCACAAGTCAATCAGCCAACCAGTTGGTGTAATGCTTTGAATGGACCGGTTGTTATTTACAGTACAACTGTGAACAGAATCGATTGATCATAGTAAAAACAACATCATCAAATAATCCAAAGAACCTGCCATTTCTACTGCCGATAGCAGATTGCACACTAATGCAAAGCATCATTTCTAGTTTCAGTAAAGATTCGTGCTTCTAGTTAGAAATTTTTTGCAATAGAACAAAGTTGGATCTAATTTTAGTTGTAGAATTTAAATTGAGACGACTGGAAATAAAATTAATCGTTGTTAGCCTCAAGGAGATTTGGAGATGTGAGAAGTTTTGGCCTAAAATAGCATGATATGAAATTGCAAACACTCATTTCAATCTTATTTTAACCTGGAGCTTCGTTTTTTTTATTATAAGAAGATGTACTAAAGTCTGAGTATAAAGCATGCTCTCTTAGTCTAGACATATAATAATAATAATAATAATAATAATAATAATAATAATAATAATAATAATAATAATAATAATAATAATAATAATAATAATAATAATAA